>WLWH01000929.1_pt1 | contig 22055 bp, 32 predicted proteins | sample 6712741 | NCBI WGS metagenome assembly WLWH01 (sample SAMN12718694, study PRJNA515312) | sponge metagenome | isolation source: marine sponge | host: Mycale hentscheli | place: New Zealand: South Island, Marlborough, Capsize Point | collected 2003-05-01
GTTTGCCGAATGCTTTAATTTCTAAATCTTCCGTCTTCCATTTTTGAGTGCTGAAATAACCCCTACTTACTTTGATGCCATTCCACGTTATCCCTTTAGTTTCAACCAGTTTGCGAATCTTCTGACCGAATCCACCATGAGCGAATGCTTCATTATATAGACATTTTACCTCCCATAAAGTCTCACATTCTTCAAATTTTTCCCCTAGTACATCTGGCAAATCTTTGATGATAGCTTCCAGTTTATTAATTATGACTTTTTTGGTAGTGTCGGTATATTGCAATGCCTCGCGAGAAGCAGAGATTTCTAAATCGCCAATCGCAAAATCAATTACAACTCCCGCTGAAATCAATTCTGATCGGTCATCTTGCCAATTTAAGTTTAAAGCATTAGCGTCTAATGGGTAGGCAATGTTGCCCATAACCGCATAAGACTTACCTTTTACGAGAGTCCAGTTATCTTTAGAAACAACAACCTCATCGCGTTTCAAATCACACTTTAATTGATTTTGGTTTGCTCCACGAACATCTGGAATAACTTTAAAATACTTATATAGGCTAGTAGCTTTACGATAAAACTCATCATAATCATCAGACTTTACTGGGATTACAATTTCAATACCGTCATTCTCATCAGTCTTTTCAGAATGAATCTTTGAGATTTGCCCAACATCACTTGGATCAATGAAGGCATTGTAAGTAACCTTGGTTCCTTTAACGAATGAGTTGATTACAAAGTTATCACCGTAAGCAAATGCCGATTTTGAACCAAGTCCCAACTGACCGATTTGCTCATTAGTTCCACGCTTGGTGGATTCACCATACATCGCATAAATCTGAGCGACTTGTTCTTCTGTTAAGCCTCGACCAAAATCTCTTACTTTAAACTCAGGAGTTAATTGAGTTGGTAAAGTTACCTTGATTGGTTTGTCTGCTTGTCCCACTTCTATATGGGCATCAACCGCATTAGTAGAGTATTCGCGGATAACTGCGAGTACCTTATCAGAATATAACTGATTTCGCAGTACATTGAATATATGGGAGAGTCCCGACTCTTTGATTCCAAACGAAACGGACTCGAAATCGTTGGACTGTTTTAGGGTTGTTTGACTGGATGTAGTAATCATGTCGAAGAACAGGATCGGCTAAATGGGGAGCCTTGTCAAACTTTAATTTTAAAAACTTTTGATATATGAAAAAATGTTAGTGGGATAAAATTAATTACATTTAATTCAAAAAAAATATTTTTATGAATTGGAGTCCTCTTTTTTATCATTATTTTCATCAATATAATAATGATAAATTACCTTCGCATCTTCCCCTTCAAAAAAATAAAAATTATGAGGCTGCTCTAACCAATCATTCTTTTCGCTATCAAACGTGTAGCTCTGGGCTTCGGGAACATTATACTTATTTGGCATTTTTTCGTTCATAATTTATCCACTATTACACTAGCTATACTTTTTCTTACGTCTGACCCAATATATTTTGTCCCAAGATTTGGCTGATAAGGGGAAGAGAGCTTTATACTTCCTTCTGATATTTCATCTAAAGTTTCTGTAATTTTAGCAGTTATAGAGTCTTCGTTATATTCCCAAATAATATCCTTGTTCTCTACTATATACATACGTTTATTTGGCGTTTTTTCATTCATAATCAGTCTATTTCTTCACCATGAATTAAAGCTCTGAAATCTTTTATCTGCCTCTGCATATCTTCAGTCGTGTCTTGAAATGTTTCAAGGCTATGGGACAAGCTGGATAGTAAAGTTAAAACTTTATCCTCAAAGTTTAAAGTTTCATCTTCAGCGTGTTTATTTGGCGTTTTCTTATTCATAAATGACTTCGTAATCTTCAATTATGGAATTATATAAAAGTTTATCTATTGCTTCTTGGATGTTTTGCTTGACCTCTTCTTCTGGCCCTTCCTCAAGTTCTATTTCGATATAACGACCAATACTTACTTTATTAAGGTATTTTACACCTATTTTTTCTAAGTTTTGTTTAACTACTACTCCTTGAGGGTCGAGGGTGTTTGCCTTGGGCCGAGTCATAACTCTAGCTTTGACTAACTTAATACATTTATTTGGCGTTTTTTCGTTCACTATTCTTTCTCCCTAAACATATGCTGATTAAAAGTATAATTTTTATGTTTTTCTTGTTTTCGGCCTTGTTTATCTGTATAAAATTCTTTTTTAAGAGGGGGTTCTCCTTCAAGGTCTTTCCAGTCAAACTCTTTTTCTAATGCTTCCATGTTGTCCATGCCAGCCCAAAACAAACCTCTCCCATCTTTATCGCTTGATAAAGTGAGCATACCCTTGTCGCTCATTTTAAATAATAACTCTTTGTATGTCATGTTATTTTATATCTACTAACTTAAAGCTACTAGGAGTCATTTCCATACTTATGGGATCGCAGCTGTAATTAAACTTAATTCGTTTATTTGACTTTTCTATAAACTTATTAATTATGGTTATCAATCCTAATTGGGGATAGTCACTGCTACGACTACCGAATCTAACATCATAATCCTCTAGTACCTCTTTTGTTGTTGGTACGGTTAATGATAATAACGCTATCATAGCTGCTTCATCTTTTTGAAGCAAATCATTGAGGATGTCTTCTATTTCTTTTTCGCTTACCACTTATGTATTATATTCGCTACTATGAAAAAACAGGTAATTAAATTTATAAGAATTATAAAAGTTCTGAGGAAGAGGCTTACCTGAGCTTGTTTGAGAGATAAAATAGGAATATCGGGTTCATCCTCATCTGTTTTCCCAATACGGTGGTCAACTGTCCTGCACCAAATTAACCATAAATTTTTAAATATTTTCACACTAAGTATTTAGCGGCGAGAAAACAATTACCTGCAACAAGTCCTAGTATAATGAGCCACCATATAATTTTGTGTTTATTTGGCATTTTTTCTTTCACAATTGGTTTTGCAGCTTTCCATGCGTCAATTAAAATTGAGCAGTGCCATGCCCCTGTGTTTATTTCCGCATTGCTGTAAGGTTGGAGGTTTTTTCTGAACTCATTCAAGAACAAATAAAATTCTTTTTGTGACCAAATACGAGGCTCTTGACCAAAAACAGGAGCATCTGCATCATTAAAACAATAAGAAAAAGTAAAAAATACATGAGGATCGTTTAACATCGCGGGCTTATCCTTAATTATATTAACTATATGACGAGCTAAAAAATCGGCCCTAGAATCCGAAGGTGGATTCTCTCCTTCTAACGCTTTATCAACGTAAGCCATATCGTAAAGTTGAGGATAAAAACAATCTACATGAAGATTATTTCTGTCTCCATTCCAATCCCCAGTGGTAGAAACTAAAACTTTATCTTTAAGGTATTTTTTTATTTTATCAAAACTATCTGCTGTTCGAGGAATGTATGAAGACTCTGTCTCTATCAAAATCTCAGAAAAAGTTGGTAAAGAGTTGGTGGATAAAACTTGGTTGATAATAACAAAATAATCACAATAATTCATCCATGCGTCAGAACTTTCACGGATAGGAAGATTGCCTTTACCGTTCCAATCGTGCTGGTAATCCCCTTTAGTAGCATCAGGGTGCATTACTAAGGCTCCTGTGAAGCCATTATTCTTTAAGCGGGTAACAAACTGAATAAGCTGGGGAATTGATGGCCCACATTGAGGATTTGAGAAATCTGACCCCGGCCCATCTATATTAATTATAAATTTGTCAGGATTTAGATTCCCTACCTCAGTAGCGGTAGTGGAATCGTAAGCTGAATGATCCTGCCATAAAAAACTTAAATCGCTCATAAATTTAAAAACTTCCTTTAATTATAGTAATTCCTTTCGGGGTAGGGGGTTTGAGTGGGGAGGAATGTTTATTTGGCTCTTTTTCATTATTATCTGGTAGCCACTCCCATTTGGTAGAGCGACAGCCGGTAAGTAAGATTAGAACAGCCATAAGCAAAAAACATATAAATATTCGAGTTTCAAGTTTCATAACTGTAAAGTATTTTAGTATGTAAAAAGGTTATAATATAAAAAATATTCAGGCAGGTTGGCGGGTGAATCTATGTACAGATTGTATGAAGTCATTTTTTCGAATCCTATTTCTTTTAAATCCTTCTCTTTCCTTTCCAAATTCTCGAAAATTAAAATATTATTATATTTTTCCCCGTAAGAAAGGTAAAAATTATAAATTAAAGTTTTCCAACACCCTACTGTGAAGTAGGAGCAAATAACAAGCCACTTCTCTACTTTTCCTTTGTTTGCCACGTCTTGCTCGTAATAGGAAAGTATGCCTTCTTTATGTTTAAATTTTTTTAAAAAAAGGGACTCATCGCATAAATAAAAATTATTAGAAGAGAAACAAAGTCTATCAGGCTTTCTTATTTTTGAAGACAAAAACATCCCAAATCCTTTAAACATGGTTTTTTTTCTCACGCCTGTTACTCCAGCTCCTAGTATAGGAAGGTTGTATTTAAGTTTAATCTGGGCGCTAGTTTGACATACAATGTCCTGCGCTAAATTTTTAAAAAGATATTTTTTATGAACGCATAAGGGGCCTGAATTAAATACTTCCCCTTGATAGTTATTATAACGCATGGTAAAGCGGCCTAAACAGAAAATAGCTACCCATTCATTGCCCGACTCAAAAACTCCCAATATTCCATTATTTAAAAAAAACCAATCTAGATAAGCTTTAGAATAGCTCACCTCTACCGGGGCTCCTTGGTTGTAATTATTTTTTAAAAAGGCAAAAAGCTTCTGTGTGTCAATATTAGATCCTTCAAGTACCTTTAAGTTGAATTGCAAAATTACCTTGGAATTAAGTCCATTAGCTCTTCTATTGAAATGATGATATCATTTACAATATAAACGGCTTCATCGCGAGATTCTTCATCCAGATTTCTTACATCTAGGGCAGAAAGGATTTCGATCATGTCTTGGAGTTGTTCTTTTGTTCCCATTTATATATCTCCGTCAGCGTTACGGTAGGATTTTTTAACTTTCCCACCGCTCTTCATTTTTAAAAACATATTGACACGAGCCATCGCCCATCCCCCCCGCGTCATCCCCGGTCTATGAGATTGAGAGAAAGCCCCCGCCCCTCTCCTATAAACTTTTTTGAGTTGACCAAGAGTTACTTTCTTCTTATGTTTCTCATTATGCTCTTTAACTTTATTCTTTAAAGAGGTTAGAACTTGTTCGGAAAAAGTAATTTTGCTGCCCTTTTCGCCCGCACTGCCCGGTTTATTTTTAGATGAACCTTTCTTTTTTTCACTTGGTTTTGCGGGAGTTTGAGCTCCAGATTTAGGGCCGGGTCTGGCTGCCTCTATCTCTTTTAGGAAACCGTTTTGTACTATATCTTCCCAAGGGTTTATAACTTCATTATATTCCTCCCAAGTCATACTGTACTCACTAGCGTAGGTTTTCTTTTTCTTAGCTCTCTCTAGCTGCTCAGATGTAGGAGCTCCCTTGTCGCCCTTCTTTCTCATTTTTTCCCCAGATCCTCTTTTGATCCTCTCTCTTTTTTTATGTATATTCTTCCAAAGGCTACCTTGGGACTCGAGTTTTTCCATTAAAGCTTCATGAGTTGGCCCGGGCATAAATACAGCTTCATCCCCTTCTCCGTGGCTGTGTATATCCTCAAAACCCATTTCTTTAGCTTTTTTCATTGCTTCTCCGGGATTATCAAATATGTATTCACTAGGGGTAGCTTTAGCTTCTGCTTCTTCGCAGCCGCAACCTGTACAGCATCCTGTACCGCATCCACAATCTTCACCTTCCTCTTCGTCTGGATCATCTATAAAAGCGAGAGCAGGGTTAATAGTAAGCAATTCATTGTGATCAAAAGCCATGATGCCATCCCATTCATACTCTTGCTCGGAGCCTTCTACTTTCTTACCAGCTCTCCATTGGCGGCAAGACCAGTAGCGAGCTTTCCATTTTGGGCCGGGGTTAGCGCAATTGTGTCTAGCGCGAAAACTTTTACGACGGGCAGGATCGTCTCTTTTGATTTCCATATTTGGATCACCAAAATTAACTTTTACCACATTTCCTTTATCATTTTTAACGTAAACTGAAAACTTTTTTGGCCCTTTAGGAGTTCTAAAAGGCTTATTTAAAGTCTTCTTTTCTTTTTCCGCTATAATTTGAGGAGTTAAATCAACGATCATCAAAGTTATTTTACACCTTTTAAAACTTTTTTTAGAAAAAAAATATTTGATAAGTATACTAGCTGTTGGGTATAGCATCCAGTTAATATTAATATTGCAAAAGCTAAATCCCTAACTCGAAAGAGAGAGGCTCAATTGATAAGAACATGAAAACATATAAGGAAGCCCAAGAAGGCTTGCGGCAGGGAGAATTATTTTGTGAACCTCAAAGTATTACTCCAAATAACTCTTCAGCAGAAGCTGCAAAAGAAATAGCAAGTAAGGTAGTCGCCCCGCTTGATAGTAGCCCGCTTAAAAATAAACAATACCACAGAGTGTCTAATATAAAGCTTCGGTATACTGTTTCAGGCGAAAATAAAAAGTTAATGAATGAGTTTTCTGCTGATTTGATGCGCAAGGTAAGGCTTACGTCTAGAATTATAGCAAGAAAGTGCGCTACAGGTATCGTCCATAAAATGTGCAATCAAAGTGGTTACATCTGGACCCCGCAAGAAGAAAAAATCACACCAACTTTTATGCGGGATAATGCAGACTGGTTGCTTGAAGTATGGAAAGACTGCCCTAATAAACTTCTAGCGACTATACTAATAGAGCAGGTAATCAACAGGTACCAATCCTATAAAAAAAGAAACAAAAAGTGGCCTAAGTACGTTGAATTTAAGAAAAACAGTATTAATATTAAAAAGAATTATTTAAGGTACTGCGATAAGGAAAATGTAATATTTTTTAGAGACCTTCAAAACAACCGTATCAAACTTGATGTGTGCAATGACAGAAGCGTTTTAGTTCATAAAGATATCTGGATTAAGAAATTACAAGAAAAGAAAAAGCCATCAGCCGAGTTAACCACGGTCATGTGGGCCGCTAATGTAATGTTTGACCAAAATCAAATTATACCTATAGTAAAAATAATAGAAACTGAAAGCTATAGGCCAGTAGATGGTAAATTTTTCGCCGTGGATATCAATAAAAGCGACAATGATTGGTTGACTTTTAATATGCCTATTGGAAACAATCACTGGGTTTATCCAAAACCTGACCATGTAAAGAGCGCCGAAAAAAGAGTTGCCGCTATCGAGAGCGCGATTAGTAAAACTTTAAAAATCAAACCTCACCAAAGGCGTGGTCAAACAGTAGGAGTTGATAACCCTGATTTCGAGGGTAAGCTCTTTAAATGTACTAGCGACGGGCGACGAAGACTCAGGCTTTATTGGAAAGATGCTCATAAAAAATTAAAAAAAGAAGTACGCAATTGTGTTGGCCTTGACCAAATCATGAAGTTCGTCCTAGATAACAAGCTTGGGTATGCCCACGATGATCTTTCAAGCGGTCAGCAAAACGGAACGTTTTCGCAAGATAAGCTAAAAGATGAATGGATAAGAAGAACTCTCGAACATGGAATACCTTTTGAGATAGTGAATCCAGCTTACACATCTAGGCAGTGTCCCGAATGCGGCGATAGAAGTGAAAAAAACAGAAAAAAAGATGAATTTAAATGTACCAACTGCGGTTACGAAAATGAATCGCATAAAGTAGGTGCTTTAAACATAGCTAAAAAAGCTGAAAAAGCTTACTCAGTAAGATAGTAGGTTCGGTGATCCTATCTGAGAGTAAGTGAGCACAAATCGCCACACGCCGTACTGGTAAAAGAAGGTAAATTTCCTTGCTGAGGTACGTGATTAGACAAAAAGTATAACCCCTCTTGTTTCAAGGGGGGTTATATCATTCGCTATGTTTATCGCTTTTTAACACAGGGGCAAATGGATGAGGTGGGTTATGCAGCTCTTCTTGTTTTATTGATCTGATTCTTAAGGTATCAACATGAGCCTCCATTACTTCCATGTCTTTTTCTATAAACCTTAATCTCATATTTTGCTCTGCGTCATCAGGTAAGGCTCCAAGTTGACCCAAAGGCCACTTAACTCTGAATTCAGAATTCATTTCTACTGCGTCTTTCATTCTCATAACATCTATTTGAAGCTGTGAGATTTGAGATGTAAGTCCAAAATACCCCCACACTGCTAACGCTGCCACTACTATAATTTGAATTAACCACTTTAAATTAATACCTAAACTGGCTTGATCATCTATTTTAGGTTCCATAACATCTATGTGTTACACATTTTTTTTTCTATTTTTCCACCGTTCTTTACAAGCAGTAATTTCTGGACCCCAAGTTTTACTATCAAAAGCCAACCCTTCCCGCTTGGTAGCCAGAAACCAAACTATTTTATCTTTTCCGTCTGGTGTTTTCCAAATCCCGGGATATTCATCTTTTGTATACCCCCTTTTTATAAGCTCTTCAGTTACTTGGGTTCTTGTCATTATTTCTATTTAGTTGCCCTTTTAGCCATTTAAAACAAAGAGTAATCCCATGATAAACGCATCCTAAAAGATACATAAAAAACAATAGAATCGTTTGAGGGTTAATACTGCTAAAAAGACTTTTCTTTTTGATTGAGTTTTTACTTATCAAATCATTTATACCTTTAAGGTCTTCTTTATCAGCACTCCATCTTTCATCCTTCCAAGTAATACAGTATAATTTCATCTACCAGACCCATACTGTATAGTCCTCACCTTCAAAATCTTCGGGGAGGATATCATAATTCTTTTTCTTTTTTGCATTCATCACATATTAATTTTAAAGAGTTATCTATTATAACCCATGTTAATTCTGTTTCGGCGAATTCTTTTTTGCATTTGAAGCACTGGCACATTTTTTATCCTCCCAATTAATTTGTTCATAATTATTTTTATAGCCATTAGAAAAACAATTCCTAGGCTTATCCCCTTTACCTGCCTGTTTTTTTTCTTTCATGTTTTGCCCTACACACCTTACAATTACACTTCTCGGCCATAAAACGTAATTTAAAGAAGTCTTTAAATTTATTTATCGCCATCTGATTGAATATATTCATTTATAAAAAATGCCCCGCCGCGATGTTCAACTCACGACGAGGCACCCGCATTACCCAAAGTATACTAGAAGCCTCCTGCCCCCGCTATAATACCAGCAACAGTCAATACAGTCCAGACAATCATCACTCTCCCTCCTACGTTCATCCAGCCCCAAACAAAAGCAATTAAGCCTCCAATGCCGCAAACTAGAGTGAGGACTATTGTAGCAATACCTAAGCCTGAGCTTCCGTTATCAAACATACTTTTAATAACTATAATTAAACATACTAACGAAGGCAACGCTAATATCAACTGGATAGGATTAATTTGAGTTTCCATATTATTTATCTCAGAGCTCTTTTAAAGTTTTATGAATCTCAAAGAGAATCAACATTAGCTCCGTACAAATACGGCAAGCTATCGGTCCTAAAACTATCAAGCTAGTTCCAGCCATGAAAGCATCAGGAGCTCCTGAAAGATATGCAGAGATACCTAAAACGATAGTAGCTACTGCCCCAATATAGCAAAGAATCTTTAAGATTCCCGGAGTAATCATATACTCAAAGTTAATAAATGATTTTAATTTCATAATATTATTTTTTTTCAATAAGAAACTTATCTACTGAAAATTTAAACGCAAAGAAGGTTATAACAGGCCAACAGAATAAAATCAACAAATTAAACCATACTTCTTCCGCTAAATTATCTGCGGCAGAAGGTAAAGCTCCTCCTATAACCATGAAAATACCCACTACAAATCCAATTCCAAATAACCCAGCCATGCTAAGTAATAACATTACGATAAAAGCTTTAATATAATCTATCATGGTTATTATTTTAAACGGATTTAGTAATCTTAACTAACTTTTCTTCAGTAACCAACTACTGCTCTGAATTTTTTCCCCTAAACCATATACTGGTTTAATACCTATTTGTTCGCAAGTTATATGTTCAGGAGTTTCCCCTTTACCTGTCCTATCGCCACCATTACAGAACATCATATGCTTGTATTTGCTCTTGTAAAGGGCTCTAATCCATTGCAAAGTGTTGCAAACTGTGTCGTCCTCATCGGAAGACTCTACTACCATCGTAACAGGCTTCAATGATTCTACGACTTTTAGTCTTTCGGTTAGAGGCATAAAAGGCTTACCTTTTTTCCGTTCAAGGAAAGCATCATCATTGACAATAACAAGTAAGTCGTCTGCCATACCTTTAGCCTTCTCAAAAAGCTCAATATGACCTACATGAACCGGATCAAACCCGCCGCTAACTATTGCTAATTTCATTCTAAAACCTTTTTTACTTGAGGGAGTAGAGAGGGAAGACTCGGGTTCTCTAAAATATTGGGAGCCAAAGGCGAGCCAGACGACATAGCCATAATAACCGCCGCAAGTGAGCTACCTAAATCTTTATTAGTTATTCTCTCTAAATGAGAACTCCAGTTTTTTTTGATTAATGTGGCTTGAGTTTTAGAAATGGTTTTCCTAGCTTCTTTTACTTTATCCAGCCAAAAAAGTTCCCTTCTTCGCTGTAGGATATAATTGGTTTCGGCAGAAAAACTTCTAAAATGTATACCTAGACCCTTACCGCAAAATTCTTTTTCTGACTCTTCAAATTGTCTCATAAAATCAGGAAGCTCACTTGAAATCCTAATACTCTCTTTTAGCGACGCTTTGCTTTTAACTTTATTCTTCATTAAGTATGTAAATAAAGATAATGTCCCGGCCTCATGCATCCGTCCTGATCTGCTAACAAATTCTCGACTAGCCCTAGCTTCCCAGAAAGAATTGTAACACGAACCGCAAGTCTCTCGAATCCAGTCAAAGGTATCCTTGGGATTTAGTGTGTCCGGAGCCTCTTTATGGCACTCAGAGCATAGCAAAATTATATTACAAGGATCATCAACGTCAGGCGAGAGCTTATACTCATCCTCAAACTGACGAGGAATCAAGTGACACCTTTCCATGCGACCTGATCCATAACGGTCCCATTCGCATCCGCATCTCCAACAGTGAGAATGAAATTCGCTAGCGTCTGCTCCCATATAGCATTCATCTATATAATGAACATCCCCTGTTAATGTGTCAATATAACTAGCAGTTTTAGAATCGCCCAAGTAGCGCTGAAAAATTTCCCATTTTTTTGTCGGGTCTAAACCTTCTTCCTTAACTCTTAAACTTGATGCATCCTCCTTTTTTTCATACCCCCGCGGAACGACTCCATTATCAACAATTATCTCCTCGCTAAACCCTCCCCTCCAATATAATAAAATATCTCGGACAGAGGTTGCAATATTTTTTCTTTTACCCATATTACTTATTCCTTTTCTAAAGCTCTTTCTATTATGTCTTTTAACCTTATTTTAAGTTCTGGTGAAACTAACTCTAAGATTAACTTATCCCCTTTACCCCCGTCCCTGCTTCCATTAAGTAAATAGGAGGGGACGTGGGGATGCTCTCTCCAAAGCGGCCGCAGGTTGGTATGATGGTTAAGCAGACTCACAAATTTCTGCTTTTCTTCTTTGTCTTTACCTAGCTTAGAAAAGCTTTCTGGCACAATATGATCTACTTCCCAGTAAGGTTCGCCTTTCTTAACCGAAGTTCTTCCATAGTTATTGAAACTCATGCCCTCGGTAAACTGGTTTTCAATCCATTCTCTAAGTGCTTCCTCTGAAAGCCCTACTATACTCAGAGTGCGTGAATCTTTTTTAGTGCCTAATTCCCTCATAGCTGTACGAATACAGCAACTAATACTATTTTCAAGACGTCCTTCTGGGGTTGATCTCCGCGCTCTATCTGAAATTCGACGAGCAGCCTTAAAGGATTCTCTGTGGTCTGTTCTGTATTTTGTGCTGTGTTCTTTCACCTTTTCACGCTTCTCGGGGTTAGTGTTATAGTATTCCCTCCTGTGAGCATTATATTGCTCCCTCCATTCGGGATCAGTAGCTCTTTTTTCTCTCCGTCTCCTGTTAATGGAAATATCGCTGCATTTTTTACCGCAGAATTTTTGTTTATGTTTTGGCACAGGATCGCCGCATTCTTGACAAGTTTTTTTCATTTTGCTTATGGCACCTCTGATACTTTGACCGATAGAATGCCTTAACCTTACCGCTGGGTCTTTTCTTCTTTTACGTTGCACATCGGCACGTTTTTTATTTTGTATTTTTCTATATTCAGGGTCATTAACCATTCTCTCTCTCTTTCTTGCGTCGCGCTCTTTTCTGAGTAATATGGCTCTAGGAGTCTTGTCACGAATTTTCCGCTGTTCGGCTTCCTTCTCCTTATTGTCTGCGTGATGTTGGTTTTTAACTTTTCTTTGTTGCTCGTAGTTGTCGCGATAATAGGTGGAATGTATTTTTTGCAACCTTATCTTATTGGCTTGGTAATATTTAGCCTGATACTCTTTAGGGGTCATACTTTTAATTAATTTTATCTTATTTTCTTCCAAGGTTTTGCCTGATCTAATGTTAATAGACCTTTTTCTATTAAATAGTCTATCTTAGAAATTTTTTTACCTCTTACTGTTAACGCTTCTTGTAAAATAGAAGGGTTTAATGTTTTCATATAGTCAAAAATTGTTTGGCAATTATGAGACAAACTTAAATCAACATGTAGGTACGCGTGACATTGTGGACAGGCTGCGACAAGATTAAAAAGATGATCTGGTCCCCCGTCAGCATAATTAAGTAGATGGTGAACCTGTAGGTGTACCTTACCTTGTTTAAAATAAGAAGAAGAAGTATAGTCGCTAGTACAATTTCCTACCCCGCACTTCATAGGGCCTAACGCTTTTCTAATTTGAAAAGGTATTTTTGCGTTTCTAGACTTTGCGTTGCTCCAGCTATTTTGTTCAGCTACTTGTAATGAGTAATCCCATTGAGCAGTGCCAGAGAAGGAGTTGTACTCACTTATTTTTCTTTGTTTTTTGTACTCTTTTTCGCATTTTTTATCGCCACATGTATGACCATTTCTGCATGAAACTTTCTTACCTTGGGAAATTTTTTCTATATCAGACGCTATCATTTGGAAAGATTTGGAACAAATTTTGCAGTGATAAGTTGTACTGCTTGGTTTTTTCTTATTTGCTTTTGCAATATTGTTTTGACCTTTTCCTGAGCATTTTAAATTGCAATATCTAGTTGAGTAAAGTTTAAGTTGGCTAGGGGCTCTGTATATAGCCTTACCGCAATAGGAGCAAGTAGTGTTTGGGGAGTGGACTTTCGTCATTTATAGACTCGGTAACTATCACTATCCTCGTGGAAGGTGCTTATTTCAATGAACTCAACTGCTTCATCCAGCGGCGAAAGCTTATGAGGTACAACCCTATTGACTTCAAAACTCTCACCAGCTTTAACGTACACTGGGGTAGCTTCGGTAGTCTCTGTGTCGAGAATGTTGACACAAAGAGTTCCCTTCAACACATAAAAAGTCTCATGTTTGTTTACATGAAAATGCATGGAAGTTGATTGGCCCTCTTTTATGTGAAGAATTTTACCGCAATAATTTTCTTTTTGATTATTTGCTAACCAAAGCTCGTGACCCCACCTTTTATCCACCTTCTTAATCATTTCAATATTTGAAAGTTTTGACTTGGCAATTCCCTTTTATTGGAATAAAAGCATTATCACGGTAGGTATCGCCTTTGGAGTTATTACAACTATACTTAGTTTTAGTTTTCCGGATTTTGTAATCTATTAAAAGTTCACCTTTAGCGTCACAAACGTGAATACATACAATTTTTCTTTCATTTAGTAAGTTAACAAAAATATAACCATTAATACCGTTAAGCAAACATTCTTCTCGGATAGTATCTATTTTAGCAGCGGTTATTAAGTACCCAAATTTTTCAAAAAGGTCCCATGTGAAACGTGTGCCTTTTTTTCGATTAAAATAATCGCGACTTTTTATCTCACATACCCCTATCTTCTCGCCTTCTTTATAAATATATGCATCGAAGTTCTCGGCGTCTCCTAAAGCCGCCAAGTCTAACTTAAATGAAGCTCCCCCATTCTTAGACTGTAAATGCCGCTCGACTAATCTGGCCGTCTCTTTTTCTTCAGCTATAAACTTTCGTCCTTCATTTGTGTATCTATCTAAGTTTTTCATAGTGTAAAATTATTTTTTCTTCTGTATTCTTTCCATCAGTGTGAACATCTGCAAGCGAGGAATATCTTTAACTGAATTCCATTTCCCTGCTCCTTCAACGGCTTCTTTAATCATTTTTGCTTTAATAGCTTCAAAGTTTATACCTTTTTCCTTCATTAAAGTGGATAACATTATATCTGGCGAGGCAGAATTAACACTAGGACTTGGTTTTGAAATCTTAACATTCTTGCACTCTTCCTTGGCCACAATATTAATTCTTAAAAAATTACGAACTGCACGACAGAAAGCTCTATTCTCTGCTATGGCAGCAAGATACATTTGACTGAACCCTTCAGTGTTCTTAATACCAGCATCAGCCAAAGCTTCAAAAATAATAACCTCATTGTTTTCTGTTTCATAATTTCCTATCCATTCGATAGAGCAAGACGCACAAACATACTCAGGAGATGCCTCTAAAATTTTGTAAGTCACTGACTTGTAACCTCTTACGTGAGCTAAATCTTTTAATCCATGAAGCAGAATAATTAATTCATGGTCTTCAAGCTCTGAGATATCTGTTTCAGCAGTGCGATCTCGATTAGCTACCAAAAACTCTGGCTTGATCATTTTACGCCAGTTTACTGTTCCATCATCGTTAAACTGATACTTTATATTCTTATCCTCAAGGAGGCCGTATTGATTGCGTTTGAAAACAACTGGAGGTTTATTTATAATTGTAGTTCCCATATGTCCTTTGCAAGCTACCACTGGCAACTATGCAGGTCAACTAATTTTTAGTAAAAAATTGGAAATGCTCTTGTTCTTCCCAAAAAATCGGTACGTCAATAATTGGTTGAGGATCATGATTCATTTGATCTGCTCCTTGCTCTTTCTGTAAAAAAGCTGCTGTACTAGGATAAAATTTGTTACCGTGAACAATAAAATAGTTAGATTTATAAAAAAGTTTATTTTTATCTTTAAGTTCTTCGAAGTCGTTTTTAGATTTAGGTTTTATGGGTTCAATAAGTCCGTAATCAAAGTAATCAAGTTTTATGTCATTCAATTGTTGTCCTTCTTTTCGGCTTCTTAAGAGGTAATTTATAGATTTTCCTTTTATCTTTTTAATAAATTCTGGGCTATGGTCATCTTCTATATAATAAACTAACTCTACAATTTTTTTGTGATATTTGTTTATAACTTCGTCACTCAAGGGTTTAGAAGTTATTACAGAACAAGGGCATGACTCTAACTGGTGAATCAAATTAGTTTCATTAAAATTGAAGTCCATGCGTACGATTAGCGAAGAAACTTTTAGCTTAGTAGCATCAAGTAGATGGGTAAGATCCGAGTCTATACGAGCACTGTAAAAAGCTTTACCAATTTTAACTGTTTTAAGTTCAGGTGAAAAAGTATGCACTCCAACCAAAGATAGTATTTTAGAAGCTATCTCTTCAGGAGAAACAGTGTTTATAGATTTAGGTTCTTCAGATGGATTGTAAGATGGCCTAACTTTTGCCTCAGCAGGTTTTATAACGCAGAGTTTTTCTTCGTCGGTCCAGTAAGGTTTAAATTGCTCAGGATAACAGTTATTAGAGAATATAACTACAGACTTTTTATTATAATGAGAAGCTATGTGGCAACTTTCATTATTTGCAGACATATGAGCTAAGCTTCTACTGATTATATAGGCTTTTTGATTAAAATTACATTGGCCCATAGTAGAGTAGCAGTTAGGTAAGAGCCTGTCTTCTTTATCACCTAATTGAATTATGGTTATACCTAACTCCTGCAATTTTGGGTAAATTAAATCTATCACTAATTGCCAATGGTCATAGCTTAAAGCTTTTGTCCCCAAGGAAGATGTATCAAGAGTTATAAATTTATCTACAGTTAATGGAAAATATTTTTCATAGATTAAAGGTTTATCTATTTTTAAATCATTTTGTAGAGCGTAGGATTCTAAAATGTGCATAATCTTTTCTTATCTATTAAATCTTTACAATTATGAATATAGTTATTCACTCGTTGAGTAGTTATGTGAGGAGTGAAAGCTATCTCAAAAAAACCTTTTTTATCTCCAGCGCCTTCAAGGTATAAAGCACTGTCAAACTGCTCATTGTACGGAATAGTCTTATGTATATATGGATTTCCTTGGAGTATATGAAAGTATTGAGGTTTAGTAGCAAAATATAAATTATAATGTGGGTATTTTTCGTTTACTGATTTCAATAAAGAGGTAGAGAGAAACACATCAACACTAGACTCGGGCATAACATAAACTATTCTTTTACCTTCATCATCTTTATCTAAATGATCTTCTATCTTTTCAGGAAAATATTTTGCGTTATGATCTCTCGCTACTTTCCTAAAATAATCTTCTATTTGCTCGCGTGGGACTTTATTTGCTAAAGATTCCATCCAAGTTTTATAACCGTCATCATTTACATGATTCTCTGTAACAAGTATATCTCGATACAAGGCAAGTACCCATTCAGAATCGTTTTCTATACGAGGTATAAACGCATTAGGATTATTCTTTTTTGTAGTTGATTTATCTTCTTTATCTTCAAATTTATAATTAGTGCGCTCAGCATTATCTATAAAATCTTCAAACTTCTTACCAATCACTTCAACTGAAAAATTATCAATAGCCCACTGTCTAGCTATCCTGCCTTGCTCTCTCGATTCTTCACTTGACATATTATAAACAGTGTCAATAGAGGAAGCTATTGAGATTGGGCAAGTAGAAGCTTTTTTGAATTCGGTTTGATGCTCTCTATACTCACTCCAAGCAAGTGGGATTGAGGCTGAACCTTCTTCACAACTTTCTTCGCCGCAGCTATAATTTGTCACAAGAGTAATAAGTTCTGTCAATTTAGCTTCTTGAATAGGTATTTCTTGCCCTCCGCTAGTAAAAGGGTGGCAATAAACATCCATAAAATTATAGACTTCATTAAGTTGATCTTCTCTGACACCTATTCCAACGTTAGTAGTGACTTGAGTTTTTTCAGAACCACAACTCGGACAGTCCTTATCCTCGCCGTCGTAAGCTTTTACTTCATACTCACCGCATTTTTTACAAACGTAAGTAGTAAGTATTTCAGATTTATCTATTCCATATTCATCAGCGAGCTTACCTATATTCCATCCTTCTTTCCAGTAAGTATGAAGTAACAAGTAAGTTTTTTTATTTGGTTTGTTCTCTTTTTTCCATTTGGAATAGCCTTCTAGTAAATTAGGTACTGATTTTCTTAATTGATTCCTGAAAACAAATCCTACTATAAAAGCATCTTCTTCTATACCGTTCTTTTTTCTTAAATTTAACCTCTCATCGTCTGTTAAACGGTAAAAATGTTTGGTATCTATACAGCCATGCATAGTTTTTACATGCGAATGACCCATCTCATTCAAGGCTTTTGTAGCAAAAGAGCTCCAGATCCAATAATTTTTTATCTTTGGAGCGTTTGCGACAGCCGACGGTAAAATTGGAAGTGAATCTAAAGTTGTCCAAATTACAGAATTGATTTTATTAAACCAAGGTTTGTCGATAGCAAATTCAGTCCCCCATATATCTTGAACCCCGAAATAAAAGTCAGGTTTCTCCTCGTTCATAACTTTATCAATAAGATAGCTGCCGTAACTTGCAGACCGAGCTTGACCTGCGTCCTGACTTATACGATGACGCTCGTTAGGGTCACTAGGTAAAGTTCCTACAGATTTCCATGGAGTAGCTTGTAATGCTAAATTTGCATAATCAGTCCCACAGCAGTACTGAACTATTTCATATTTTTTAGTTTTATAAAGATAAGAAAGAAGGGCTTTAGCATTTCTGCCGAACCCTGTTTTAGCTAGACTAGAATCGGTTTGAAATAATATTTTTTTCATTAAAAATCTTTTTCAGATTTCTCTCCAAACGAGTTTTCAATTGCATGAGTAGTCCATTTAACTAAAGCTGTAATTAAATACTCACGTAACAAGCGGGCTTCAGGAAAAGTGAACCCCATCACAAAAGATTTCTTATTACCATCTTTAGTCTGGTTAAGTCCCAAAGAAAAACCTACTTGCTTGCCATCTCTTATATATGGGCTAAAGTTATAAGTGGTAGTGTTACCTTCATAACCATGATAGCCATTCAACCCTAGATCTTTCATAGATTTATTTGAGTCTATGGCTTGTACCATTCCGGCTATCTCGGTAGCACTGAATTTTGCATTAGCTTTTTTATCAGGACCTACTTGGAATTTACCCTTGCCATTATCCCATGAAGACTGCTTAACAAAATTGACCCAAAAAGATTGATCTTTAGAATTGTAGGAAAAAGAGCAGCCATTACCAGTAACACGCGGATTAGGCTTAAAAAACTTTATCATATACAGAGTATTTTATACGTTAATAGATGATTAATCTATAATTATTTACCCTTAATCTCGCTTAATTTCATGTAAATTTGTTGGTCTTGAGCTTTTATTAAACTGGCAAAAATAGTATCACCATCCTTTTTTGTACCCTTAACAATAACTATAGACTTTTTACTTGGTAACTCCCCGTTGTTCATAGTTTTACAAGCCTCAATATGATCTTTTTTCTTTTGAGCGAAAAGAAACACAGTGGATTCTCCTGTTTCGTCTTTAACAGTCATTTTGAAATATGGAGTACCTTTTTTACTTTTAGACTTAAAAGTGTCTATCACTGTGGCTATAAACGAAACGGGGTCGCCTTCTTCCTGATTTAAAGAATGCTCAACAGAATCTAAGTGAGAATATTCAGGAGTTACTTCCCTTAAAGCTTTTCCGTGAGTATATCCCAACAGAGTATTTTCATAGTACCAATTTGCGAAAGCCTCATTCGTTTTGTTCTTATAGTATATTTGTTTATATGGCTCAAAATTCCTACGAATAGTTTGTATGCGTGACTCCTTTATTATAGGTTTCCCTTTTATATCAATGTGTTTTTCGTGCAAATATTTTACTATCTTCATCAAATCGAATGAAAACTCCTCGGCTAATTCAAACACATAACCTTTTTCACGATCAGTCAATAAATTGAAAAGTTGAGCTTCCGCTACTGTTCGGCTACGTGACCCGTCATGACAGCCCTCCAAAGCTCCAGCTTGGATAAGTCCCGACAATATACCAATACCAAGACCAGCTTGTGAAGCTCCTTGAAATACATCAAATTTATTCGAATACTTACTTTTAAAACCTTCTAGTTTCTCGATAGACTTATCCGATATACCCTTTATTGCTGTTAAACCAAAACGAATATTGTCTCCCTCAATACTATAACGCATTTCGGACTTGAGTAAATTAGGAGCTAACAACTTTATACCAAAATATCTAAGCTCTTGATTAATTTTACCTACTTCAGTTAACGGATCAGGCTCAAAAGCCGTCATTCTCAATAGTGCTAAGAAAAACTCTTTAGGGTGTTGGGATTTTAATTTAGCAGTAATAGCGGCCAAAGCTGCGTAACTAATCGAATGAGATTTATTATAAGAGTAGTTAGCAGAGTCCTCTAACACCTTCCACAAAAAATCTCCCACGTCTTCGGTACCTACAAGATCATTATAGTTATTTTCTTTAACTTTATCTCGGATTTTCTTCTTCCACTTTTTTACTTCACTAACTTTCTTCTTACCGACAATCCGGCGTAAAAGTTCAGCTTCATCAAGTGTAAAACCTATTTCGTTAGCCATTTTCATTAACTGCTCTTGGTACAAGGCAATGCCTCCGCTTTTCCCCAAGATACTCTCAAACACAGGGTGGGTAGGCTCAGGAATACCTGTGTGTACAAAATCAGCATACTGTTGAATGTAATCCATTGCACCGGGGCGAGCTAGTGCAAGTACCCCACTTAACTGCTCTAGGTTAGTAGGTTTTACCTCTTTACAGGCTTTGTAAGCTACATCAGCCTCTATTTGGAAGATCCCTATCCTCAAACCAATATCTATTTGTTCATTTAACTTAGTGTAGATATCTGGTTCTTCGAGCCCATCTCCTGCCGCCATTGTTTTAAGAGTGATGTGTTGTTCTTTAGGACGGACCCCATTAATAATCTTACAGCACTCGTTTACTACAGAAACAGTTCTTAATCCCAACACATCAAGCTTGACGTTAGATATTGAAGACCAGTCCATATCGAAAGAAGATACTGGCTCTTTTGATGAATCCAACTCGCAGGGGCAACTCTCATCCATACTGTCATAGGAAAGTAAAATAGCCGAAGGGTGGACACCTTTATTTTTGTTAAGGTTCTTTATCTTATTAGCTACCTTAAATACACGAGGGTTCCTGTCACACCACTTTCCAAAATCTGGCACACTTTCACAGGCAGATGCAATATCTTCAACCTGCCCGAAAACTTTAGGTATCAAAGCGGATACTCCGTTCATCTCTGTTTCAGATTTACCACCTAGAACCTTGCCGCACTCCTTCATAACTAACTTGCCACTTAAAGTATTAAGGGTAAGTATTTTAGAGGTTTTGCCAGAAAATTTCTCCCTTAAATATGTTAGAACCTCCTTGCGTCTATAATAACAGACATCAATATCCACATCACACATTAATGATCCATCTAAATAAGTAACGCCGTCTACTATAGTTTTTTTTGCGCGTGATTTAGAAACGAACCTCTCGAAAAATAATTCGTATTTTATTGGATCAACATCAGTGACACTCAATAAATATAAAGCCATACTGCCAGCGGCCGAACCCCTTCCCACTCCTAGTGGTATCCCTTGTTCGTTGCAGAAATTTACTACTTGCCATACTAACAATATATAATCTACAAAACCTAATTCCTCAAGGATACCTAGTTCGTAACGCATCCTTTTTATGTAGAGTGCTTTATCGGGCCTCTTATCTAAACCAAGGTCGTAAAATCTATTAGCACATACGGCGCGTAAAAATACTTTATTATCAACCTTCTTACCTTTAGCTATGGCTTCAATTTGGGAAGCATACTTTTTAAGGTCTTTCTCTTCAATTTCAAATTTTGGTAATCTTACCCCATGAAGCTTCAGGGTAATCTTCTTAAATAAATCAGATAACTTAACTTTTTTTGCGCCGTTTTCTTTTTGGCTTTGTGGGTTCTGTGTCGTCACGTTCTTTTACTATTTTTATAATTTCTTTTAAAGATTTTTCTAATACCTCTTCACCTTCACGAGAAACATTAAAGAACACATCCACTTTGCTCTCTACTCTATGTTCTCGTATAGTAAGTACTAAATAATCAATTTTCTCTTCATCTAATTTCTCTGTTATATCGTATACAAAATCTAAACTAGGCATAACCTATTATAGATTCAAAGCATAACACTTTATAAATCTATTTGATATTTTAACTTATCCCAAACCTTGTGGTTTAGATCAATATCTACTTTAGCATCATGAAGTCGGGAGTAATCATGCTCTACCGAGTTTTGTTTGCCTAAAGCACTCAGGCTAGTCTTGATGCCTCGTTTGCGAATATTGATCATCTTTAATTGGAACTCTAAAAATGAGCATTCTGATGGATTAAATTTATAATCTAAAGCTATAGCTTTACCAACAGCAAAAGTATCTAGAGATTTCTCCGTCAAGTGGGAATAACTTTTACCGTTGGCTTTGTACCAATTCCTTAATAAAAATATATCAAATCCTAAAATGTTATGACCAACCATATAGTCACATTCTTCTATGAGAGGATATATAATCTTAAAAACTTCAGCTTGGGGCATTTTACGGTTTTGAAAAACCCTTTCAGAGTAGCGAGTTATACGTTTAGCTTCTTCACCAATTTTGAGAGGAGAATCCCATTCTAAATAAAAGTCCTTACTTTCAGCTTTAGAGTCTCCCTCTTGCACTTTAAGTACTTTGTTGAAAAATTTACCATTATTATTTACAACCTCAACCCTCTTGACTGCTATTT
>WLWH01000931.1_pt1 | contig 22039 bp, 17 predicted proteins | sample 6712741 | NCBI WGS metagenome assembly WLWH01 (sample SAMN12718694, study PRJNA515312) | sponge metagenome | isolation source: marine sponge | host: Mycale hentscheli | place: New Zealand: South Island, Marlborough, Capsize Point | collected 2003-05-01
TCACCAGCAGCGGACTAGCCACCACAGACCAGATGTCGGATACGCCGACTCTGAACCATTGGACACTAAATCCTTTGGATAGTAGTTCGACATTAGCAAATGGTAATCTGCAAAATAAAGGCGGCGGTAGCACGAATACCCATGCCCCTGCCTTCCCAAAGACTGGCAAATGGTATGTTGAGATTGATTGCATCGATATTAACACCGGAACGGCTGGCGCACATTTCTTTGGTATCTGCGATGCTTCAGTACCGTACTCAGCGAACTTCACCACCCATGCAGCTACTAGCGCAGGTCAACAACGTGGTGGTCAGCTAAAGAAAAATAACTCGAATACTTCATCAGGAACGGCTGTAAATGACGGCGATGTCATTGCATTGGCGTTTGATGCAGATAATTTGACATTGGATTTGTACGTCAATAACAGCGCATCTGGCAGTCAGATTACTAGCCTTACAGATGTCCAGTATAAATTATGGATACAAGACGGCGGCACAGTTACAAATATGCAATTTAATTTTGCAGAGGCTTCACTAGAATATACACCACCCACCGGCTTCAAGGCACTATCCACCGCCAATCTTCCTACACCAACAATCTCTGATGGATCAAAGTATTTTAATACAGCCCTTTATACAGGTAATTCTGGAACAGCATTTAGCGTAACTGGGGTGGGTTTTAAACCTGATTGGTTATGGGCCAAACCCCGTAGCCTTTCAGACAACCACCGTCTGCAAGATATTGTTCGTGGATCTACAACACAACTTATTAGTAATTCAAACGGCGCAGAATTTACTCAATCACAAGGTATAACTTCGTTTGACAGTGACGGCTTTACAGTTGGCACACATAACGGGTTAAACAATGGAACAAACACATACGTTGCATGGAACTGGCTTGCCGGAAACACAACGGGTAGCAGCAATACTGATGGTGACATAACTAGCACTGTAACTGCTAACACAACGTCAGGGTTTTCCATCGTCACCTACAGCGGTAACGGCTCTGACAATCAAGAAATTGGTCATGGTCTTGGCCTTGCCCCAAAAATGATTATCTCGAAACGACGAAATGCGAGTGGTAACTGGACGACGTATCACGATGCCGTGGGTATAAATAAAGTATTCTATCTTAACAGCACCGCAGCACCTGTAAGCAACACCGAACAGTATCGTGCTGTGCCAACCAGCAGTGTGTATACTGTTGGCGTAGGCGGTGACATTAATAATGCCAGCGGAACTTACGTTGCCTACTGTTTCGCAGAAATTCCCGGCTATAGTTCTATCGGGACTTACACCGGCAATGGATCAACAGATGGTCCTTTTGTGTATACCGGCTTTACGCCCCGTTTTGTCCTATTTAAAAGAACAAATGCTGCTGAAAGTTGGCCGATACTTGATACAGCGCGTGGCAGTTCTTTTGGTGCTGATGCTGGTTCAGGTGGGGATAATCCAACAGCAGGTAACGACCTAAACGCTGTACTTGTTGCTAGTACTAGCGCTGCCGAAGAAGACAACCCCGCTGGTTCTAGGAGAGCATCATTCAATTCTAACGGTTTCAAGGTCAGAACAACAAATACAGCGATGAATGGTTCTGGTTCAACATACATATACATGGCCTTCGCAGAACATCCATTCGGCGGTGACGGCGCAGCACCAGCGACAGCAAGATAGGATAAGATTATGTGGAAATATGACAGTAAAACCATCCGCGAACACAAATCGTGGACCGATGATAATGGGATTACGCACCCTAAAAATTGGCACATCTGGTCAGCGGATGATAAGGCTGCTGCTGGATTGGTTGAAATTATTCCAGACAGTCCACCGGATAGTAGGCTGTACAACTGGTCGCAGAACGCTGATGGTACAATTAGCAGCACGGCAAAGCCGTTAGAAGATGTTAACGAAGTAGACGAGAACGGCGATCCTCTGCTGGACGACGACGGTGTGCAGGTGGTGACCAAAGGCGTCAAGTCGAATCTGATTGAACAAGTACGTACACAACAGGGGTCACTCCTGTCTCAAACCGATTGGGCATTCGTCCGAAAGGTAGACACTGCTGTGGCAGTACCGGCTAATATCCAGACATGGCGCGACGAGATCAGGCTGGCTGCTGCGGCAATGGAAGATCAGATTACACAGGCTGTTGATATAGACGCAGTAGCTGCACTATTTTTAACATACACAACAGAAGATGATGGCAGTATTACGAAGTCTGGCGTCCTGTACGATTGGCCTGAACTGGGTAACTGATGATTGTCAAAGACACTGATACGGTTATAGGTGCCGGAGCCGCTCTAGCTGGTTCTACTGGTCTTGGTATTCAGTGGGCGTTAGATTTTGGCTCTCTAGCTGTAATTGCGATTAACCTTATCCTTGGTTTTGGTGGTTTGTATTTACTCTGGCTGCGTATACGCCGAGCACAACGCGATCTTGACTAATGGACGGCGCGATTGACATTCGTCTGATTGTTACGTTAGGCGGTATCTTATTTAGTGTAGCGGGCGCTGCTGCTGTGGGTAGGATGCAAATAAAAGTAATTCAGGATATTCTGCAGGATATAGAAAGTCGTCTACGTAAGATTGACCAGAGAATAGACATACTCGAAAATGGTGAGAGTGTTGTAAAACAACGTCTTGATATCCTCGCCAAGTTAAATTCGCCAGAAAACCTACGTCGAGATCACATGCAAATAGCCAACATTCTTGCTGACATCTCATACCTCAAAGCCGAAGCGGTGAGGATGCACAAAATCCACAACGGTGTACATCCGCCTGTGGCTAACGAGAGGAAAGCGACATGATTCAAGCTCTACTCCCGGCGGTTCTGCCGCTAGTCAAAGATGTGGTAAGTTCATTCCTGCCCGAAGATAAAAACAAACGTGCTGAAGCAGAACGCAAGATTGAAGCGCAGCTTACAGAACATCTAGCAAAGATTGATCTAGCGCAACTAGATATAAACAAACAAGAAGCGGCGCACCGTTCAATATTCGTTGCTGGATGGCGTCCTTTCGTGGGGTGGGCTTGCGGCTTTTCTCTTGCGTGGTCTTACATTTGCCAACCTATCCTTACATTTGTACTTGTACAAGCAGGGTACGGGGTCGAACTCCCAGCGCTTGATATGTCGCAAATGATGCCTGTCCTCATGGGGATGCTCGGGTTGGGCGGTCTCAGGAGCTTCGAGAAGTACAAGGGTGTGAGTAAGTAATGGCTACTAAAACACGAGGTGTCGGTGTTTCTGAGTGGAAACCGTTAGGTATTAAGCATGTGACCAGTATCGGACACGGCACTAACTCGAAACCTAAGAATAAACACAAGCGCCGCTCTTGGAAACGGTACCGTGGGCAAGGTAAATGACTTTTATCGAGAAGCTGCGTAAGGAACTAGAAGTAGACGAAGGGGTTATGTACTCCGTCTATTTAGATCACCTCGGCTTAAAAACTTGTGGTATAGGTCATCTTTGTCTGGAGGGGGATCCTGAATATAGCTGGCCCCCCGGAGCACCTGTTAGCGAGGAACGCGTAGCGGAGCTTTTTGAAAAAGATATCAATGCTGCTTTGGTTGACTGCCGTTGGGCTGTTGATGATTTTGATCGGCTTCCAGAAGAAGTGCAGCTTATCTGCTGTAATATGATGTTTAATTTAGGCAGGCCGCGTTTTTCAGGGTTTAAGAAGTTTATCGCGGCTATCCATGTACGAGACTGGAAGACTGCCGCAAAAGAGATGGCCGATAGTAAGTGGCATAGGCAGGTACAGAACCGAAGCGGACGTTTAATTACTCGTATGCTTACAGTAGGAGGTGATGATGAAAGTTAAATACGACGCTACGATAAACGCAGAAGGTGCGGTAGAGCCTGAACACGAGATTGAGGTGATCTGTGCTAGCTGTGGCTATGATTTAGACGCTGCAGAGCTTGAAGCTGATACTTGCTCAGATTGTAATAACTCGTTAGAATTGAAGCGTAGTGTAGCTATTACAGTAACTACCGTCCCATTGTCTGGGGCTACATTGGAGTAGCTTAAATGCCCCTTAAGAAGTTAGCTTTGAAACCCGGCGTTAACAGGGAACGTACTCGTTATTCCAACGAAACCGGTTGGTATGAGTGCGATAAGGTGCGCTTTCGGCAGGGGTATCCTGAGAAGATTGGTGGTTGGCAGCGTATATCTAACAACACGTTTCAGGGTGTGTGTCGATCTCTATGGTCTTGGGTTACACTTGGTAGTCAGAACTTCGTAGGTGTTGGCACAAACCTTAAGTTCTACCTAGAACTTGGCGGGGTTTACTACGATATAACACCTATCCGAGCTACTACAACTAATGCTGCTACATTCGCTGCTACTAACGGGTCCGCTACAATCACAGTTACTGACGCATCTCACAACGCTTTGGTAGGTGATTTTGTCACCTTTAGTGGCGCTGCATCTTTGGGTGGGAATATAACCGCTGACGTGCTTAATCAAGAGTACGAAATCCAAGCAGTTCCTAGTTCTAATACCTACACCATCACCGCCACCGCCACAGCTAACGCATCTGATACAGGTAATGGTGGGGGTAGTGTTACTGCTGCCTACCAGATTAGTGTTGGTGACGCTATTTCTGTGCCCCTTACGGGGTGGGGTGGTGGCTCTTGGAGTAGTGGTGTTTGGGGTACTGGGGGAACAACTGACTCCCCGATGCGTCTTTGGAGTCAGTCTAATTTTGGTGAAGACTTGATTTTCGGACCTCGCGGTGGGGCCGTGTATTACTGGGATGTGTCTTCTGGTACTTCTTCCCGTGCCGTAAACTTATCTACGCTAGGTGGTGCTTCTGATACCCCGACAGTGCAGAACTTTATTCTTGTGTCAGATATTAACCGGTTTGTTTTTTGTTTCGGCGCTAACACTATAGGTACATCTACACAAGACCCAATGCTTATTCGGTGGTCTGACCAAGAGGATGCCGCTAACTGGACCCCCAGTGCTACCAATCAGGCAGGTTCTCTACGGCTATCTCGTGGTACCGAGATTGTTACGGCCAAGCAATCCCGTCAGGAAGTGCTTGTTTGGACTGATTCTTCGGTCTACTCCCTGCAATATTTGGGTGGTCAGGCTGTGTGGGGTGCTCAGATCGTCGGTGACAACATATCTGTTGCCTCACAAAACGCAGTAGCTTACGCCTCTGGCGCGTCGTTTTGGATGGGGCGTGATAAGTTCTATATGTACGATGGTCGCACGCAACCACTACCCTGTGACTTGCGCCGGTACGTATTCAATGACTTTAACGAAGCCCAGATAGATCAGGTATTTGCCGGGACAAACGAAGAGTTCCATGAAATTTGGTGGTTCTACTGCTCTGCTGACTCCACATCGGTGAACAGATATGTTGTCTATAACTACCTCGACAAGGTTTGGTACTACGGTAATCTATCTCGGTCAGCGTGGCTTGATTCTGGAACGAGAGAACACCCCCTTGCGGCTACATACAGCAATAACCTCGTAAACCATGAGGAGGGTGTGGACGACAACGAAACTGCCACGACTACAGCTATAGATGCCTTTATAACCTCGGCTGAGTTTGATCTGGATGATGGGCACAGGTTTAGCTTTATATGGCGCGTGCTGCCCGATATGACCTTCGATGGGTCAACGGCATCTTCTCCTGCAGCTATCATGACTTTCTTCCCCCTTAAGAACTCTGGATCTGGATATACAAGCCCGGCTTCTGCAGGGGGTACTAGCAGTGGGACTATAACGAGGACCGCAGTAGTGCCTGTTGAGGCTTTTACCGAACAGATAAATACCCGTGTTCGAGGTAGGCAGATGGCGATCAAGATTTCATCTGGTGAGTTAGGCGTGCAGTGGCAGTTAGGTTCCCCACGGTTAGATATGCGTCCTGATGGCAGACGGTAATGGCAAACGAAATAGACAACGTAGAGCCGCCCGCACTACCTTTACCCACTGAAGAGTACGACCGCCCCGCAGCCGATCAATCCAACAACGTGCTGCGGTTGTTCTTTAACCGACTGGCCTCCATAGTAAATACACTGCTGAGCACGGATGACGGCGGTAAATATCTTTACATGCCTCGTGCTTCGTTCTACAGCACCGTGGATCAGACGGCGGCGTTGGTAAATACCGGGTATGCGGTAACATTTAATAATACAAATTACAGTAGTAATGTAACTCTATCTAATAGCAGTCGCCTAAATGTTGTTAATTCTGGCGTATATCATTTCGACGTTACACTTCAGATAGAGCATAATAACTCTAGTGAGACTCCTGTTACTATATGGGAAGAAAAAAACGGTAGTGCAGTAGCGTATTCAGGTCATAAGTTTGATGTAAAAGGCAACGACGATTACGTAATCCACTGGGGCTTTACGGCGTCTTTGGCGGCGGGGGATTACATTGAGGTGTATTGGGCTACAGGTGATACCCAGCTTAATCTACATACTGAAGCTGCAACTTCCCTGCACCCCGGACTACCCTCGGCTTCTGTAGATATACAGTACGTTAGCAACTCATAGCGTGTGTTTGCCGCGTTACCTCTATTATGCTAGCATCCACGCCCCTTTAACGGAGGTGCAAAAATGGATCATGTAGCGCTCTTTAATGAGTTAGTAAAAGTAATCAAGGTAGTTGGTGGTGAAGGAGTACAAGCCACATCAAAAGACGACAATCTTACTGATATAGGTTTAGATAGTCTCGATATAGTTATGCTCCACATGTACGTGTCAGAGTTGTACGGTTTAGACGACGAGGCGGCTAAAAACATACCGATAGATACTGTAGAGGCCGCGTTTGTCTACGCAGAAGAGCATAGCACTAGAAAGCCCAAGTCTATAGAAGAAGCTATGAGGGATGTGCAGTGATATATATGACGCATTGCGTTACCGCCTGCACTACCGAATCTACTGTATACGAAGACATAGCCTTCCCACAAAGGGTGCATATATTCCCGGAGACTTATAGTAGGGCTAAGTCTGGTATGTCTTACCCACCCCACGTAATGTTTAATAAGGTCATTACTCCTGAAGTGGTGGAATACGTAAAAAATAACCCGGTAAAAGGGAAAACAGCCTTTCTATTTGCTGCCGGTAGTCAGGGGTGGTCTGGTATAGGTGGGCGGTACGATAAAAACCCTGACGCTGAACTACACTATAAAACTAAAGTGCCTTTTATAACTCTAACTAATATATTTGCTGGTCGTATAGCATCTATGTTTGGCGTAGAGGATTATGTGGCTACAGATGCTACGGCCTGTGCGTCTAGCTTAAAAGTTCTTATGGATATGCAAAACCTTATATCTCAGTATGGGTTTGATAGGGTTATAGTTCTTAGTGGTGAAGACTCTGTATCCATACCTTCTCTTGAGTTTTTTGGGGATGCCAACGCTTGTTTGCTCCTAGACGATGAGGATAAACGAAAACCTTCTGCATTTGATAGCGTCAACTACGGGTTTCATGTTGGGCAGGGCGCTGCACTTACTATATTTGAGTCTGAGCACGCCGATATGGCTACGCCTATAACCCGGTTTTTAGGCGCATATACAGCTTCAGAAAACTCAACAAACCCGTTAGGTCAACGTGAAGATGGTGCCGGGTATGTGAAAGCCATAGAAGGTGCATTGCTTGTAGCCAGATTAGACGCTAGTGTAGTAAAATTAGTTAAGACGCATGGTACCGGTACTCCGGTAAATAATGCTGCAGAAAAGACCGCCCTCACTAATACGTTAAGTGAGTTCATTGCTACGTCGTACAAGCAACGTATAGGACATACTTTGAGCGCTAGTGGTCTTTTAGAAACAGGTCTGCTGTTTGAAGATATAGCAAGAGGTTCCATCCCTGCTATACCCAACCGAACTGAGCATGACCCTGTTTTTATATCTAATGACTGTCCTGCTCCCGAAGGCGTTGTTCTTAGCTTGGCGGCGGGTATGGGGAATGTATATTCAGCGGCATTGTTTAGCGCCGAGGTATAGTTATGGAAATTGTAGATAGCCGCCAGAAAAAATTAGAAGGTCCAGATATACTGGTTATGGCTGCATACTCTAACAATGGCGCGTCGGCGGCTGTTGGTGAGGTATACCCTCCGGGCACAGCCCTCGCAGCTATTGCTAAAGAGATGTCTATGCCTAGATCCGACACTGTACAGTTTGGTAACACTGTATATCTGTCTCATAGAGGCAAAGGTAAAAACAGCAAGAAGATGGTTGGTCGGGCGTTTAATGTAGATACCGGCAAGAACTTCGTTAATAACTCTCTGAGGTATATAAATTACCTGCAGAAAAAGGGTATAACTCATTACACTACTTGGTTTAACGGTGATGATTTTCTAAACGGGTTTAGAGTATTTCAGCGTATGACTAAAGGTTCAGATACGCAAATCGGTATCGCTCGGCGTGAGGATAGCGGGTATATTGTCTATACTAAGATAGGTAAAGAACCTATTGCTATTAGGAATATATAGATGAGTGTTGTAGCGGACGCCGTTGGTTCAGTAGTTGGTTGGGTTGGAGACGCTGTTAGTAGCGTAGTCGATTTTGTTGTAGACGACATACTAGAACCTGTTATTGACGGTGTTGGCGGCGTCATTGAGGGTATGATTGACGACCCTCTTGGCACAGTCATCATGATTGGTGCTGCTATGACTGGTATGCCGTGGGTAATAGCCGCTGCCTCCGGCGCTAGAACAGCTATTAACGGAGGTGATATAGGTGATGTATTACTCTCCGCCGCTGCGAGTTATGCTGGTGCAGAAATTGGAAGTTACGTAGGTGATTCTGTAGGCAGTTACGCAGGTGACGCGCTTGGTGATACTGCTGGGAAAATAGCTTCAAAAGCCGCTGCCGGGGCTGCACGAGGTGCAGTAAGCGCTGCAATTACAGGGGGTGATATTGCTAACGCTGCCTTATACGGTGGGTTAAGTGGTGGAGCTAGCGCTGGTTTGTCGGAAGCGTTTAGTGGGTTGGATGACCTACCAGATGAACCCGGTGGTTTCAATAGTTTTGACCCAGACGATATTGGTAGTGTAGATGATATCGGAAACAACATAGGTGCTGTCGATTACTCTGGGTTTGAGGATATATACAACACTAACTTATCTAGTGTTACGAACGAACTTAAGGATTTAGTAGACGATTTTAACGAACTCCCAGAAGTGGTTCAGGACATGGTGACTGGTAGCGCTACCGCCGCTATTAGTTCTCTAGCTATAGAAGGAGAAATAGATCCTGATGCTGTTGCTGCGGCTCTAGGGAAAGCAGTTGTAACCACTGGTGTAGTGAAAAATCTAGTATCTGAATCAGATTTCTTTACTGGAGATACAGATGAGGCACGCACAAGAACAGCGCTTGTAACTAGAGTCACTAACGAGGTGATAGATGCGGCTTACGAAGGCACTGACCCCTACCTCGCTTTTACTCGTGGTTTCGACAGTGCCGCCATGTCAGGTCTCGCTACAGAGATAGAGAACCTCGATTTAAGCGGTATAGTAGATGAGATAAGTGGTGCCCAAGAAGTATTTTTGGATGCTCAAGACCGTCAAGCGCAAGCTGTAGCCGAGCGTGAGAATATAGCTGGTATAGCCCGAGATGAATACGATGCGTATAAGGCGTTAGTAGACGAGTACAATGACGATATCCGCTTCACTGATAAAGAAAGCGCAGATGCTTTCTTACTACGCATAGACGAAGCGCGTGATGCACTACAACTCACTATAACTGCTTTAGAAGATGCTGATGCTGGAATTTCTTCTTTGTCTGAAGAATACAAGATCGCTTCAGATGCTCTAATAAGTAAAGAACAACTAATTGACCAAGCTATAGTACCGGCACAGCAGGTAGCTACTAAGTCTATTGTCGAGGCACTTACAGCTAACCCTGAAACACTGGCTGTAGAGTTTAATCCTGAAGAGTATGCCCAGTTAAATAACTTGGAAGCTGGTGTTGACCCCTACGCACATTGGCTCGCTACAGGCCGCAAAAACAGCATAAGTCAAGTCGATTATGATTCTAGGCTAGATGAGCGGGTACGCAACGAAGCTAGCGATCTCGTACTGCAGAACGTAGACACTAAGTTTAATAGTCTGGAAGACATAGATGATTTCTATGCAGCGGTAAGAGCAGGTGTTGGCAACGATCTAAATGCGGATACTGGCACCATAAGGGCTGCAGCACAGCAGTACATAGCTTCGGTTGAGAGCAGTGATGCGGGTGTTGGCCCTGCTAGTGTTGTGCGGAACGCTTCTGTAACTGATTACGATATAATAAATGGTACTGCAGTACCGATCTATGACGTAGATGATGATGGTAGGCTGACCATAGAGTATGTGCCGATGACGCAGGGGTCACGTATGTTCTCCCCTGAACTTAACCAGTATGTACTACCTGAGTATGATGCTGCGTCAGGACAGAACATATATCGTGATCTTGAGGGAGTAGAAATATCAGGGTTCTTCCCCGGAGAAGCACGAAACTCCGCAGCATCTCAGCGGCTACTGGCACCTCCAACTCTTATGGACCTCAATACAGAAGCGCCAAGTGCAGCTATAGCTACGTATAATACGTTTGCAGCAAACGACAGACCGCTAGATAAGTACAGTCTTGAGACAGCTAAACTTATTGAAGCTGCACGTAAGGCGTCTTCGGTAGATGTTAACAACGCTATTGGGGATGCTTGGACTCTAGGCCCGGACAGTGAGATATTTGACCGTTATTTCGTTGGTTCAGAGGATCAAACCGCGTTCGTAGATACCTTAACTGCTAACTCTGATAAGGCGAATACACAGTTAGCGCTGGAAGCAGCGTCCGCTAAGACTCCTGAACAGATACAGGCTGTGTTGGCGAAAGCAAACCAAACTAATATACGACCGCTTTCGGAGGTGTTTACTACACTTAACCCGGAAGTATCTAAGTTCTCAGTGGGTGGTGACGAAGAATCCCTACGTAACCTGTTTAGTTTTGATGAAGATGCTGGTCCTCCTCCGATAGAGGGTAGCACTGAAGATGACGCCTACAGTTACTATCTGTCATCAGACATACTTAATAAATCGTTGGGGCTGGATAACTATGTACCGTTACCCCCTGCGGGTAACGACAACCGGATGTCTGTAGAAGATGACCTACGTATGGGTCCACCCTACGTGTACGAAGAAAATAGACTTAGAGTAGACCAAACTACGTCTGATACCGGTAGTGTTGTAGATACACTTGGAGATCTTGGTATAACACCACAAGGTATACAAAGCGGTTTGGCGGATATATTAGACATAGCTTCGAATAGAATCACACAGACACCTAGTAGTGGGCAGCAAGTACAGCAAGTACAGCAAGGGCAGCAAGGGCAGCAAGGGCAGCAAGGGCAGTTTAACCCGCTAGATATATCTAATCTTCTACGCACAACTACAAATGTAGGTAGTAATACATCAGAAGTTAAAGCGACTGAAAATGCTGCGGATATAGGTGAGCAGTATGATATACTTACCGGGCAATTTGTACCTGTAGGATCGACTTTGCCTTACGGATCACCTATAACAGATCAGGACGCGCTGCTTGGTAATCTGTTAAAACGTAATGCTAAAGCTAGTGGTGGGCTTATAGAGGATCATACCGATGAAATTCTACGGATCATGGGGAGACGATAGTGGCTGTTATGAACTTAGATGATTGGCTCACCGAAGCCGAAGCCATTGAAGATTATAATAGGCAGATTGCTGCGCTGCCGGACGGCTATGACTGGGCTGACGGGTATGCAGTTGATGAAGGTGCAGACCAAGGTCCGGGTACTATTGCAAGTGCCGTTGGCAATGCTGTGGCTTCTGCGGGGTCGTCTTGGATTGATAACTTACTGACAAACGTTGGGAATACTATTGGACCTGCAGCTTTGTCGTATGGGATAGAGCAGTTGTTTCCGGGGTCAACTTCGGTTCAGCGTCAAATGGCTGGTTATCAAGGTGGTATCCCTCAGTATGACGTGATTAGAGAGCGTGTCCCGAATATTCCTGATCCGACTCGTAGACCCGGTAGTGGGGGGCAGCGCTACTTTACTGATACACAGTATGTGCCTAGAGGTCAGGGTAATGCCCTACAGACAGATGCTGCAGCTATTGCTGCGCTAAACGCTGCTAACCCGGCAAGAGAAGTAAAGATGGCTGCTGGGGGTATCGCGGAGCTTTCAAAGGGGCGGTATCTTGATGGTGTTACTGATGGTATGGCCGATAAAGTGCCTGCCCGTATTGATGGTCAGCAGGAAGCTCGTCTAAGTGATGGTGAGTTTGTCATCCCTGCAGACGTTGTGTCCCACCTCGGTAATGGTAACTCTGATGCCGGTGCAAAATCGCTGTTCGCCATGATGGATCGTGTCCGTAAGGCCCGCACTGGCAACAAGAAGCAGGGCAAAAAGATTAACGCACGTAAAATGTTACCTGCGTAGGAGGTATTTATGGCCGATAATGATGGAACGACTTTAGATCAAACACAGGGGACTACTAATCCGAGTGTGCAGCAGCAATCATTCGATCTTACTGGTGCTAGGACTGGTTATGAGTCTTCCCTGTCCAACTACGCGGGGCCGTACGTTACCGAAATGCTCGGGCGTGGTCAGGCTCTCGCCAGTACGCCTTATGAAGCCTATACCGGCCCACTTACAGCGGGTCCGTCTCAACTACAGCAGCAGGCGTTTCAGGGTGTGGCTAACTTAACTGTTCCTACCGAGCAGATGGGCGCGTTTACGCCCCAGTCGTTTACCCAGACTGGAACTGCTGAAACTTACATGAACCCGTTTATCCAGCAGTCTCTTCAGCCTCAGTTGGATGAACTTCGTCGGCAAACAGAGATAGCTCGTGTTAATCAGGCGGGTGCTCTAACTCGTGCGGGTGCTTATGGTGGTGGCCGTCAGGCTGTTATGGACGCTGAGTTGGACCGGGGTTACTTAGATAGAGCCGCTGGTGTTACCGGGGCTGCATACTCTGATGCGTTTAACAGGGCACAAGCTCAGTTTAACACTGAGCAGGAACGGGCACGGCAGGCACAGGAACTTGCTAATACGTTTGGGTTAAGTGCGCTTGCTAGACAGGCTGATGTTGGTGGTCAGCAACGAGCTATTGAAGGGCAAGGTATCGCTGCAGATAAAGCTCAGTTCGAAGAGGAACTTGCTTTCCCATACAAACAAACACAGTATATGCAGTCGCTGCTGCAGGGGCTTCCTCTTAAGTCACAAGATTATACCTACGCTACACCTAGCCAAGCTGAAGTATTTGGTTCTGGCGCTGCAGGTATAAATGAGCTGTATGATACGCTTTTCGGGGGCGGGGCTTCTGGTGGGGCTTCTGGTGGGGCTTCTAGCGGTGGGATTGGTAGCTTACTTAGTTCTGTTTTCCGCCCTGCTATTAGTCAAGGTGTTGATTATCTAGGGGACGCCATTGGTAGTCTGTTTAGTAGCAATGATACTGGTGGTTTTAACCAAGACGCTACTAATTATACCAATGATTATTTTGGTGGGCTTTACGGGGTTGATGATGTTTTCGATCCGTTCTAGGAGTTAAGTTATGGCATTGACATTTGGTAATATGGATCAGCAGGTCCAGCAGCAAGCGGACGCATTTTCCGACAATCCCGCCGCACTACAACAGCGTTACCGGCGAAGCCAGCAGCTTCTGGATTTGCTGGCTCTACAGAAACTTAAATCTGATAAAGAAGCCGCTGCACGTGAAATGCAGATGCAGATGGAACAACGCCCTCAGACTATAGCACAGCAGCGTGAAGCTGAAGTTATGGGTCTTACCAAGAATGAACTTGCTAAGCAGATGGGCGGTATCATGGCGCAGCGTCAGGCTGCGGAGCAGAGCAATATAAAGAGGGCAGCGTCAGGACAGCCCCCCAGACAACGTATGGCTATGGCCCCTCCCATGCGTAATCCTAGAACGGAAGGTGTTGCTTCTCAGCGTGCCGACAACATGGTCAATATGGCCCAAGGTGGAGTTGTAGGGTTTAAGTTGGGTGGTCAGGTACAAGCTCTACTAAATGAGTTGGGGCTATCAGAAGACATCTATAACTCACGTCCCGAGCTTAAAGCTAAAATAGATGCTATTATTGCGGGCCGAAGAGAAGGCTCGCAGTACGGTCGTGATATAGGTGACCCAGCCGCACTACGCCGTGCTCTTAGTGCTGAAGCAGACAAAGCAAGAAGAGAACGTCCTATCGGCGGTGCAGAAACGTTTTCGTATTTGTTTGGTAATCAAGAGGGGTATAGAGATTTGAAAGCCCGAAATGCTGCGGCACAGGAACAAGAGGATTTATTCCGTGCTGCTGCACAGCGCTCTGGCACTGCACTTTCTTCTCTCTCATCACCCTCTCCTTCCGCTCCTTCCGCTCCTAATGCCGCTGTCCCCGACCCTATGATGGCTGGTATCGGTGGAGATTTGGCATTTGATACACTTCGCCCCGCTCCTCCCGCCGCCGCTCCCGCTGATCCTCCTGCTCCTCCTGCTCCTCCTGCTCCCCCTGCGGGTATTACTACGGTGCCTAGAGTTGCTACACCTACATTTGGTGATTATAGGGCGCAAGAAGCGGCGATTGGGGATTCTTATAGGAAGCAAGGGATACTTGATGAATATAAAAAGAACGAAGCTCGTAGAGCAAAAATGATTGCTGACCAGCAAGCGGCACGTACTCGTAACCCACTTCGCGGTCTTATGACTGGTGCGTCAGCTTTTGGTAGGATGGGGCGTGGTATTGCAGCTACACGAGAAGCAGAAGCTGCCGCCGACCTTAGAAACCTTGGTCTGGAAATTGGTGACATTGAGAAGCGTCTTGGCGCAGAAGAGAAAATCAGTGGGGCACAGATTACCGGTGCCACTAACCGTATTAAGTATGCTACTGATATAGCTATTGCTAACGCCAATAACGAAACAAAGGCCGCAGTATCCAAGGTAGCAGCCGACGCAAGTAATTATGCAGCACAGCTTAGAGCGCGTTACCAAAACGCAACTACCGAAAATCAAAAACGTAAGATAGCCATTGATGCAGAGAACGCTAAAACACAACGCATCTCAGAACTTCTTAAGTTACGTGACGCTCAGATTCAGGGGTTATTGCTTACGTCAGCAGATCCAGAAGAGCGTAAAACCGCCCGTAAGGCTCTAGAGGAAACTTATAAACCGCTTCTGTTAGAGGTGCGGAGACAATTTGATAAGATCAGTGGTAAGAGTAGTTTACCTAATAGCGCTGACGGTGTTGCTATACTAAAAACATCCCCGTAGGTAATTTATATGTCCACCTATGAAGTAACTATGCCTGATGGTGGGGTTTACGAAGTAACAGCCCCAGAAGGTGCCACTCGCGAACAGATTGTCGATATTGTAAGGGGTAAACAATACGATGAGGCCATTGAGGCTTTGTTTGTTAGTGCCCCTGAATCGGAACCGGAGCCAGAAGATACTACCCTCGTAGGTAACATCCTTCGTGGTGTTCCGGCTGGTGCTATTAACCTTTTGGAATCGGCGGCGCTGGGTGCGATTACTCCGCTTGGCGAAGAAACTGAATCGTCTGCCCGCGACGTTATTAAGAGTGTCGCAGATTTTGTAAGGCCGCGCCTAGCTAATCCCGAAGAAGTTTCGGCTAAGTTTGCCCAAGGTATTGGTTCTATTCTTGGGTTTGCACCAGCGTTACTGGCTGGCCCCGCCGCACTTCCTGCCGCCGCTGTACTTGGTGTTTCTGCTGGTTCTGGTGAGGCGAGCGAACGTGCCCGTGCTAAAGACGCTACGCAGGAAGAACGTAATGTCGCCTCTCGGTTGGGTGTAATCCCCGGCTTATTTGATGTGCTGCCTCTTGGTCGTTTTGCACGCGCCGCTGGCGTTGATATCGGTGATGTCCCTGTTATTGGGGATATGATTAACAAGCTCGGACCCGAAGCCGTTGACGGTATGTTATCGCGTGTCCAGCGTGCGGGTATTTCCGGCGGTATAGAAGGTGCACAGGAAGCCGCCCAGAACATCGCGCAGAACCTTATCGAGCAGGGCTACAGCCCCGAGACTCCGACCTTTGGTGGCACACTAGAAGAAGGTCTTATCGGCGGCGGTGCGGGTGCTATCTTCCAAGGCTTGCTTGATCTTGCGGTTGGTCGTCGTCAACGCGGCCCGTCTGCCCCCGGTACTGAAGAGCAGTTAGCACTTCCAGCACCAGAAGAACAACTGGCGCTTCCAGCACCAGAAGGTATCGCTGGGTTACTACCACCACCAGAAGGTATCACAGACGGGGTAGTTTACGGACGTGATGAAACGGGTAGTATCCCGATGCCTGACGAGTCTGGGTTGTCTAGGGCTGATATTGCGGTTCGAGACTTGGAATCAGTCATAGCCGAAGCCCAGACCAATAAAGACATGGACCGCATCCGTGTGGCGCAAGACCAGATAGATGCAATACGGAGAAGGCCCGAAGAATTTGAGGCTGCGGTAGGCCAACAGCAAGCCCAACGAGAAGAAGAACTAGTAGGTTCTATGCCAACGCAAGATGTGGTGGCGGATGTACAAGAAGCTGTTGAGGCTGAAGGCGCACCCGATACCGCTGTGGCAGAAGCAGCACGAGAAGCACTTGCTCGCAGAAGCACGCGCCCAGAGGTTTTAGCGGCGGAAGAAAGCGCCCGCGCAGAGGCGGAAGCCACACGCCGCCAGACCGAAGCTGAAATAGCTCAGTTTGAATCAGATGCGGTAGGGGAAGTAGCGCCGGAAGTAGCGCCGGAAGTAGCGCCGGAAGTAGCGCCGGAAGTAGCGCCGGAAGTAGAGGAGCTTACTCAAGGTACCCTACCGGGTTTGGGTAGAAATTACGGGGAAAAAGTAAGGCAGGAACGGATTGATGCCCGCCCAGAGCCTGCTCCAGAGCCGCGTATTCTTGGTGGAGCAGAACTTGACCGCCTGCAGATCCCTAAGAGCGCCCCTATCCGTAAACGTATTACTGGGAAAGACTTTAATGACCCCGAAATAAGGCAGCAGTTGATTGACTTCGCCAAAAATCCTCGTACAAGTCAGGCTGCTCGTTTCAACATTGACCGCTTGGTTAGGAGTACGCCAGAGGAGCAGATGGACCTGTTCCCGCCCCGCCAAGGTGGACCGAGGCGCACTGCTGCCGAACCTCGCGACGTTGCAACCGAAGCTGCGGCAGTGCCGGAAACGGAGGCTATTGGTGACCAATTATTTCTTTTCGGGAATGACATCTCGCTTAGCGATGTTGACACAGAAGCAGATGGAGCAAGCTCTGCACCTGCTTCACAAGGACGCGGACGTACCGCTGGTGACGCTGCCCCTACCATTACAGAAACTGACGTCGGACGATTGGATACTGCTGCAAGCAATGTTGTACAAGTTGCTACAGGAGAGGGAGGAGAGCGAACTCCATTAAACTCTATTTCTGAACCCGAGACTGCTACAGGGTTAACAAAAGAAGCACAAGATTTTGTAGAAGCCGCGAAAGCTGGTGCACCGGCGGTAATAACCAATAACCTCCGTAGAATAGCTAGAGAGAACGACGTAGAGATAACTGGGAATATGACGCCCGCAGATGTAGCTGCGGCGCTTGGAGCAAAAGCACTGCCGACGACGAGGCGCACTGCTGCCGCAAAGAAACCAGTTCCCGAGAAAAAGGAAACGTCAAAGCGGACGTTCACAGGTCCAAAGCGCACCGAAGCAGAGATAGCTGATCTGGAGAAGCGGACTCCGGGCGGCGTTATGATAGAAGTTATTAAGCAGCGGCTGCGTACAGGGCGGTACAACGTAGAAGAGATAGCTGATCAGAGAGATCCATTTACTGCTAAAGATAAAGCCATTATCAGCGAGTTAAAAGCTGAAGGTACAACTACTCGTGACCTCAACGGCCAATCGTTTCTAGCTTACATGAAGCTGGGCAACCCGATACAAGGTCTGTACTCGGCAATATATGACGTTGTTAACGAAACTCCCCAATATACGGGGAGGGAGAAGGGTCTGTCGGAGAAGTTGAGTGCTATGTACCGAGGCACCGGCAAGGCATCTGCCGAACGTGCCTTAAGGTGGGCGGAAGATAACCTATCTCCAGAAATAAATGCTTGGATCACCAAAGAAGAAGCGCAGGTGATAAAAGCAAGCGAAGAAAGCACGCTGGACCTTATAGACAAGATAAATGCCGAATACGCAGAGAAGAGTGAACTTTATCAGCGGGGACAGGCGCAAATAGAGCGAGAAGAAGCCGAAGCTACTCGCGAACAGAACCGGAAAGACGCCAAAAAATTACGAGACCTAAATAAACTGCTTTTGGTAACAGATGCCGTTGCTGGATTAGGCTTACCTGTACACCCTGCCGTGAGTAGCGCTGTTCGAGACGGTGATCTTAGCGGTGCCCTTAACGTGCTCGCCATGACATCTCAGGATAAGCGAGTAGCGCAGATCGCTCGCAAAATGGCGCAGGTCGTGGGTAACACTAAGGTAGAGGTTGTAAATAACTTAAAGGGTGCCGATGGCACTCCTGCGGCTGGCCTGTTTGACCCCAAGACCAACACCATCAAGCTCGACGCTACGAATGGCACCAACCCTCACACCCTGCTGCACGAAGTCACCCACGCAGCGGTTTCGGCAACGCTTGCCAACAAGAACAGCCCCGTCACAAAGCAGCTTACCAAGCTGTTTGAGGATGTTAAGGATTCGCTGGGTACCTACTACGGTGCTACGTCCCTAGACGAGTTTGTATCCGAAGCGTTCTCTAACGCCGAGTTCCAGCGCACTCTTGCCGGTCTTAACCCGGATGGTAGCAATATCTCTGCCTTGCAACGGTTCTTGAACACCGTTGGTAACTTTGTGAGAAAGCTGTTGGGTATGCAGGTCAAGCCGGTTGGTTCCGCGCTCAACGCTGCTGATACTATGATTGACTCCATTCTGTCCGCCGCCCCCGACTATAGAAACGCGGGGGAACTTCTGATGAACTCCACTTACAGTGGGGTCAAGGCTACGATGCAGAAGGTAGGTAAGATACAGAAGAACTTCTCTAACCCCATAACCAAAAAGCAGAGAGAAGAGTTTGCGGATAATACCGTTGAGTTCCTACAGAGTGGTGTTGCCAGTGTAGCAAAGAGGTTCCTGCTCGGAGGACTGGGCACCAAGTCTCTCGGTGACGTTGCTATGCGGGCTGGTCTCGGAGATATTGGCATCAGGCTGCATGATCTAATCGAGCGGCAGCGCGGTGCTATCCAAGATGTAGATAAGCGTGTAGCAGACTTTATCTCCAGTACCTTCGTCCCGTGGGCGGATAAGCACGCAGAAGCCAAGGCTGCGTTGGACCGGGGTATATACAGCGGTGAGTACGGTGCCACTATCTATCAGGTAGACCCGACGAAGCCCCGTAGTGATTATGAAGGTGAGACTGACGATAGCGGCAACGATCTAGCAGCTATTTGGGACGAGCAACGCCGCGACTGGGCCATTGTGCGGAGGGACGGTGGGGTCCGCATATTCAACGGTATGCGTAAAGTCTACGCAGATCAGTACGAGAAGCTACGTAAAGTCATCTACGGTGAGATCGACGCACTTATGGCGAACGATCCTGCTGCGGCCACTCGCCTCAAAAATGAAGTTTACGCTAAGCTGTTTGAGTCCGGGCGGCTAGAAGTCTACTTCCCGCTCATCCGTCAGGGTCGTTATAAGCTAAGTTATTCTATGAAGAACCCGAAGTCGCCACGGGAAGCATACGTATCTCGTATGTTCGACACCAAGCGCGAGCGTGACCGGGTGATGGCAGAAGTCAAGGCAGATCCTGATGTTGTTACTAAGTCGGTAGAATCGGTGGACGGGGAGATGACGGTTAAAGACTTCCGTAACGCACCACCCACCTCCTTTGTTGGCGACACACTAAAAGTTATGACGGCCAACAACGTGCCTGTAGACGTTCAAGAGCAAATCATGCGTCTGTTCGTAGAGGCTCTACCAGAAACTTCTTTTGCTAAGTCGCTGCAACGACGCAAAGGCACGCCGGGGTATATACAGGACTCCCTGATCGGTCTGCGGACGAAGGCGTATGATATTGGCCGTCAGGCAGTACGTTTGGAGTACGGTGCTCGCTTGCGCGATATGGACGGCGAGATAGCCGAACTGAAAGAGCCGAAGCTGTCTGCTTCGGAATCACTGATCGGTAAAACAAAAGATGCCATAATGGGCAGCTTCAACGATGTTAGGGCTGAACTCCTCGCCCGTTCAGAGTTCGCGAGAAGCGGGGCCAAGAACAAGGGTGCAGAGCGGTTCTACAAGACAGCTAACCAAGGCGCATTTATCTACACCATTGGCTTCAACGTATCCTCGGCTATGGTCAACCTATCTCAGATACCGCTGTTTGCGTTCCCCTACATGACTGCGAAGTACGGCGCAAAGGCCAGTGGTGCGGCGATTGCACGGGCATCCAAGTTCTCCAAACTTGTTATAACCCCGGCACTACCTACCACGCGGAACGGCAAGCTACGGGCTGGAAGCACTGACCAGATAGACAGTTATTATGATGTGGACGCTGATGGAAACTACACCGTCAAGTCCGGTCTAAACCTCGACGCGAATACCATAGCGCAGCTTCGTCGTATGGCCCCGATGGTCAAGACGGCTTCGGAGCGTGCGTATCTTGGACGCTCTTTCCTTATGGAGCAGTTGGGTCTGGAAGAAGGGGGCCGTCAGGCACAAGGCGGCACAACCAGTAGAGTTCTGGATTCCATCTCCGGCGTATCGGCGTTCGCCTTTAACGCAGTGGAACGGTTCAACCGCCAGACGATCATGTTTTCTAATTTTGATCTTATTCTGGATCGTCTGGACTCCGGTGAGCGTTACTTCGCAGAGACGCAGGGTAAGTACGTTGACCCAAGTTCTATGGACTCGGCGCAGAAAGAGCAGCTAGCCGCCGACGAAGCCCTGTACCAAACCGAACAGTTGAACGGTGGCCTTGCGCTTGAGACAGCACCCCGCATAGCCCAGCAGGGTATTGGCCGTGTCGCTCTTATGTACAAGAGTTACGGCATGAATATGTACTACACGATGCTCAAGAGCGCGTCCCGTATGCTGGACTCTTCTGTTGATCCCGCTATGCGTAAGCAAGCCATGCGGGAACTTATCGGGGTGCATGGGTCGGCGTTGTTCTTCGCCGGTATTCATGGTGTGCCGATATACGGCATCTTCACTATGGTCGCTAACATGTTCTTAGATGACGAAGAAGATGACGCGGATACCATTGTACGTAAGTATATCGGTGAGGGTTGGTATAAGGGGCCAGTAAACGAGCTACTCGGTGTAGACGTTGCATCCCGTGTGCGCCTCAACAACCTCCTGATCCAAGATAACAGGTACAACGCTAAGCCTTCCCCGGAAGAGTTCATTGGCTTCTACCTCGGTGGTCCGGCTCTCAGCACCGGTAAGCGGTTGGTTCGTGGTGTTAACGATTTGCAAGAAGGGTTCGTTGAGCGTGGTGTTGAGAACCTCCTACCCCCTGCCGTAGCTAACGCCTACAAGGCCACGTTTGGTCGCTACGCCAGAGACGGTGGTGCTTTTACCCGTCGCGGTGATCCTATCTACGACGACATCACTACCGGCGAGTTGGTTGGTCAGGTGTTTGGGTTCGCCCCGTCTAACTACACATTCGAGCAAGAGCGCAACGCTGCCACGAAGCGTATGGACCGCAACATCAGCGACCGTCGCACGAAATCATTACGTAAGCTGTATATGGCCTATCGCATGGGTGACTACGAAGGCTATCAAGATGCGTTGAAAGAAGTTAGACAGTTTAATAAACGCTATGCCGGAAGCAAAGTTGCCATAACTCCCGACACTCTTATGAAGTCTATGAAACGACACCGGACCACATCCGTTAATATGCACAATGGTATAACGCTAACTCCGAACCTACGCTCCTTGTTAATTGAGCACCGCGACGAGTGGGGCCAATAAAAAACCCCCCTGCCGGAGCAGGGGGGAGTCAACAAGGAGAACTGACAGTCGGGAGAACTGTCAAGTGTATAGTATCATACCGTTCTCCATGCACGAACACCTAATTTACCCTTATATATAGTTA
>WLWH01000932.1_pt1 | contig 22008 bp, 27 predicted proteins | sample 6712741 | NCBI WGS metagenome assembly WLWH01 (sample SAMN12718694, study PRJNA515312) | sponge metagenome | isolation source: marine sponge | host: Mycale hentscheli | place: New Zealand: South Island, Marlborough, Capsize Point | collected 2003-05-01
GTTTTATCGAGAATGAGGAGACCATCACAAGATTCTGTATCGGGAATCTGGTCAGGGATATCCTCAGTTTGGACTGAGACCTCTTGCTGTTTTGGTTTAAGTACTGCTTTAGGTTTGGTGACAGGTGCGGACATGTTGTTGCCCCTCTGTTACCATAGAGTGGTAAGAAAATTATGAATCATTTTTTCCGCTGGACGCTAATTTTTTTCTTAGTTCCATATGGAACAACTCCGTCTTCCACATTCTGGTATATAAACCGTTCAGGAAAAAAGTGTGTATGAAATTCATTCATGTTAGTGTTTGCTTCCTGTAATTCATCAAGAGTTATGCGAGTCCTAAACCACATGCCATGATTCTCTGTATAAAAATCATCAACAACTTTTTGAATCTCTGGTTTGATGTCATGTTCAGTATAAGGACTTTTTCCTATATCTATCATATGAAACTTCTTAGTTTTTCTTAGAAGACATTTAATTTCTTCCAAAGGTCTTGACCTATTTTTTCTAATAAAACATTGTTTATTAATTTCACCATCAACAAAAACATAGTTATCCCATTCTACAAAAGGTCTGTTGCTATCATTGTGAAATATTGGACTTTTTTCTAATCCAAAATAATATGCGTTTTCTTCACTTGGGTTCATCGCTTTGATAATAAAAATTATGAATCATTTTTTCCCTTGAACCTATGTTCATCCACTAAATAATCAGTATACAATTCCTCAACTTCTTCATCATTCAGACAATAAAGTTCAGTATCAATATCAGAAATAGAAACAAATAATTTGTCACATAACCATTGTGACATGAAATCATCATAAGAAAAAGAATTACTAAACACTTCTCTAATCTCTTGTGGTGTCATATATATTATGACAGAAGAAAATTTAAATCATTTTTTGTTAATAAATATATATTTCGGACTTAAAAAAATAATCTATATATTGTATATATGGAATTTGGAAAACTGTGCGAATGTACTAATATAGTTGAAAGTATACAGACTTTCAAAAATGGAACAAAACACTTGAGACTTGAATGTAAAGATTGTGGTAAATTTTTAGGATTTAAGCAACAACCAATTGACCCCGAAGTATATATTTTACACTTCGGGAAACATAAGGGAAAGACACTTGTTGAGTGTCCTGATGATTATTTAGAATGGTTAAGAACACAACCATGGATTAAAGACAATTTGAAATATGCTTTAGATTCACTTTTGTAAATTAATTCCTAATGTGACTCTTTTCTTCATGAGAGGAGTCATCTTAAATTTTTTACCGTTGTAAGTAAATTCCTTACCTACTTCATTTTTATTTATTTTTTTCAATACAGGTACTGTGAGTTTCATATCCTTTGGAACTCTCAACATCTTTCGAAGTGTCCCCTCTTTGAATTCTATTTCTTCTTTAACAGGTTTACTGCTTTTACTATGTTTAGAACCAGTCATCAAAGTACCATCTGGCATTCGGTGAGTTCCTTTAGGTGCTTTACCGTAACTTGACATATATGATATACTTAGATAATATGTTGGTTGTTGAAAATCCATAACATCATTTTGAATATAATCAAGGTACTCCATTTATTTATGCTAAGAAGAAATTTCTTTTAACCAATCCAAAAATTCCTGTACTTGTTGTTTTTGAATTGTTCTTACTCTTTCAGCAGTATCCAAAGCATGTTGACTCCATAATAAATATGTAGGTTGATGGTCTAACATCTCAATCAATTGTTTATATTTCAAAACATTTTCATTGGTTGCTTTTTCATCTTCTCCTAAAGTATTCCCATATAATGCTAACACGCCATGGTTATCAAGTAAACCCGATGCCTTTGAAACTATGGTGGGTATCCCGCAACTTCTTGCTTCAGCAGATACCATTCCATAAGTTTCCCATCTTGAAGGTTGTAATACTATTCTGGATTTCAGATAGACATCTTTAATCATTTCCTGTGTATTGGGTTGAATGACAACATTGGGCAAATTAAATCTTACATCCTGACACCAAGGATAGTACCCACCTTCAACTACCATGAATTTCCTTTCAGGCATCAACTCTGCTAATTTATATATAATATCTCCACCCTTCTGTTTTGAAGGATTGACCATTGTAATGAATTGTCTATACTTAATATTTTCAGTAGCATATTTTGAATAGTCGGGACATGGAGGTAAAATTGTAAATGTTTTACCTTCGACACCGCCACATTCCTGATTACATAATTTTTTGATATTGGGGGCATTAAAAATATTGACAACCTTAGGATTCAATAAATGCTTATTATCTCTGGCAATATGACAATGTTCAATCTGTACTACTCTTTGTCCAATTTTCATACAGTGATTAATTACTATTTCACTATAATCTAATTGTGTAATTACTAAATCAGGTACCTTAAGATAATCCAAATAGTCAGGTTCATTTGTCTCAAATACTTTAATCCCATGATAATGGGTAATTTCTATTTCTTCTTTATCAGGTAAAAGAACAGAGACTTCATGTCCATCTGCTTGAATATCTTGAAGAAACTGGTGAAGATAGGTTTCTCCACCAGAACCATTTTTGTGAGCATAGAGTTTTGAAACTGCTAAAACTTTCATATATATCATATACACAGAAAAAAATTCTAATTTATTCTACTTGTTTTAACAGTAAGTGTCTCAGTTGAAAGAGTTGAGTTCAATTTTAAAAGTCTAACCCATTGAGGAGGTGAATCAATTAATTTATAAAAAGTTGACTTACTTGGGTCTAAAGGGTCAACATTTAATTGAATTATCTCACTGTATCCTCCAGTATACCAATTCGTATTATCATTTGAAAATTGTACATACATATCAAAATCTGTTACATTGTCAGTTTCGCCAAAAATTACTAATTGTCTATAGGTAGGATTTCCCGCAGGACTCATATTTACTCCTTGAGAGGTATTGTTACTACCTGCGTTAACTGTAAAATTTAAATTTTGGGTTTCCCTTAAAAAGGTTTCAGAAACAGTAAGTGATGACTGGTCTGAAGATATAACAACAGGAAAACTATCTGCCATAGTCTCTTGTCCTTTTGGATATTCTGCTATTTCAACATCAATATCACCTTGTGGAGTAATTCTAATAGGATGTAAATTAGTTGTTTGGTCTCTACCATAAAGCAATACCTGTTGTAACCCGCCACCACCACCTGTAATAGTACCATCCTCACCTTTACTTATTTTGTCATCATCTACCCTCATTTTTCCTGCTACTACTGCTCCTGAAACAATTCCTGTATTAGTAATGACATCATCTTGTTTTGCTTCAGTAGACACTTTAGCATCAATAGCATTAACTGCGGTGTCTATAGATGCTAAGTGTTGAATTTGGGAGTTGTGGTTATTTGTACTTGAACTTTCCAATATTGTCACCGCACTGTTTACTCTATTTAAAGAACCAACAATTTCCTTTTGAATGTTTCTCAATAATGATAAGTTTTCTTGTCTTGCCATATATACTATTAGTAAAGAAAATATTATGAAACTAAAATAGTCAATGTTGCTAATCCATCCATTACTAATGGGGTATAATCGGGAAGTACAATTCTTGCTTTAATTTGTCTTAGTAATAAATCACTTCTATTTTTGATGTCAATAAAATAGGGTTGACTTGGTTCATATAAAAGTGTACCTGTTGTATTGCTTACTGGAACAACACTGAGAATATTTTTTCTTGAACCACCACCTTGACCATTGATTTCGAATCCATCATAACTATCAAGTGGAATATTGTCAAGTAATACCAAGAAGGCATCTGCTAAAATAGTCGCTCTAAACAATCCATCAGCAACATAGTTCTGTTGTACCACATTATAAAATCCAGAAGATGGATTCCTAAGATTGGCATATCCTAAAAAGGATGCTAATGCTGAACTATTGAATTGTAAAAAGTTTGGAGCAGGTCTGCGGGATACTTGAGGAGGAGCAAATAAATCCTCATCATTAGGTGGTTGTGTTCTTAACTTCAAATCTGGATTATTTGAGTAAGGACTTTCAGTGAAACCAACCTTTTTAACTGAATAAGTATTTGAAGCACCATTGAAAACCATAAATGGAAATAACTCACTACCATCATAAGCAAGTTGTTCAAAAATAGCACCATCAACACTTGAAGGTTGGTATCCCTGTAACTGAACAAATCCAGCATTAATAGCAATCTCAATGTAGTCATTCGCACTGGCAATCACTCCTGTACTTGTTTCAACTCCATCTTCCACAGTATGGAACAAATGGTTAGCACCATCCCATCTTATTGAAATACCATAGGTCATATCACCAACAGCAAAATCAGCATTGGTTTCATTAAGCATGTTTTTAGATGTTACTCCAATAACAAAACCTGATTCCGCAGGAGTTCCAATACCGAATAAGGTATTAATCTGGCATCTAAATACACCGCAACCTTTTGCCATATAATTCCTTAAAAAGGTATTAGCACTCACACCAGTTTGGGCAGGTAACCCTGCTCCTAAACTACATTCTCCGTTATTGGTTGATACAACTCTGACATTGTCTCCTTTTACCCATTCCGCTCTAAAATCTGCTTCTCTGGTATTTTTAAAGGCACCTAATTGGTACTCAATATTAATTTTACCTTTAGGGTCTTTTCTACATCTCCATTCCATACCAATATCTCTTCTATCATTGGTAGGGTTGGCAACATTATCAAATATAAATCCAGTATTATCATTCAATTTATCTTCAATATCATTCAAAAGTACTTCATAATTATCATCATCATACTTACCCAGTTTCAAATCAATTGCTTTTGAATCGGTGGAACTTGTTTGATAAGTAATTCTATTATTATCGGGAGTAATTTCAACTTGAGTATTTGGACTTTCTACAGAAACATTCTGTAAAGCAATTTTACCATCGACTGGTATATTGATGTCAGCATTAAAATTATTGTCAAATATAGCATTACTATCAGTAGTTGTCAATCTAATCAACTTCATTAATATAGTATAATATTATATTTTTTTCAAATAATCTTTAAAATTACCTCTATAGTTCATTATTCCACTATGGGTTATTTCGCTGTCTAAGACACAATATATTTTGCCTCCTGCCTGTCTGTATAATTCACAGAATCCAAAATCTTCGCTTAAATATCTGTCATTGACTATTCCGCACATAAAAAAATCAAAATACCTTTTTCCATTTCTTTCATGATAAACTCTTTCAGGAAATTTATTCACCATATCTTGTACAGCAAATCTTGAAATCAGCATCAGACCTGTAGCAACATATTTCACTTCCATACACATATCTTTCAGTTCATCTCTGTTAGGGCGATTATATAAAGAGATGTTGTATTCTTCATACTTCATCTTCTTACGGTAAACACCACCTATCACATCTTTCCCTGACTGAATCAACTGGTCTACTGTTTCAGAAAAATCAAACATGTCTGAATCAATAAATAACATGTGTGTATATTGTGGATGGTCATAGAAATATGTTAAAAACTGATTTCTGATTCGGGGTATCAGTGAACCAGTTTTACATTTCAATCCAAAACTTATGTCATATCTATTCAATAATTCTATGATATCTTCAACAAGTCTGGAATGTACATAATCATTATATGTGGGAATACAAATCAAAATATTCATATATAATACTAATGAGAAAATTATTCTTGGTTCTTTTTCTCTTGATATTTAATTTTTCGCTTTTCTAATATGTCATCTCTATTTTGCTCATAGTATTTTTTACTTCGTTCTTTTATCTTTGCTTTGAAATCGGGGTCATCTTTATTTTTTTGATAGTACCGTTTTACAACTTCATTTCTTTTTGCTTTATAGTCTGGGTCATCCTTCATCTTATCATGGTATCTTTTCTGTGCTTCTTTCATCGCATCTGTAACCATATATATACTATATAATCAGAATAAAATCTCAATTAATATTATATGGATAGTACAATCGATATTCTCCACATGTTAAAGAAGAAGATTGAGATAGAGGGTGAAAATCTTGATAACAAACCTGAAGTAGCAGAAAAGGAGCGAAAAAAACCAAAGAAGACCCAAAAACAAATTTTTGAAATGAAGAAATCTTCATAGGTTTACACAAAATTTCTATAAATTTTTTCTCTGTTAAATGTATAGAAATGTCTGATAAAGAAATATTTGAGGAAACTCCAGAACCCAATGTTCAATTGGAAGTTAAGGAAACCAAACCTAAAAAGTCAAGGAAACCCATGACAGAAGAAAGGAAGGCACAGTTAAGGGAACAACTTGCTAAGGCAAGGGAAAAAAGTGTGGAGTCAAGAAAAAAGAAAAAATTACTAAAGAATCTTGAAAAAGAAGAAAAACGAAAGGAACAAGATGAAAAGATAGCAAGGTCTGTATTAAAACAGAATCCTATGGAAGATGAAATCAAAGTATTAAAAGATGAAATTAAATCATTAAGAGAATCTGGTTCATCGAACAGTTCAGAAGAAGTAAAAGCACTTAGGGAAGAATTGAATGCCTTTAAAAAAGGTTTAGCAGAACAGATTTCAAAAGCAAAAGAATTACAAAAATCCAGAGAAATAAAATCTCCTAAAGAAAATAATATAGATAAAGATGTAGGGGTTGATAAAAAAGTTACTGCTCCCTCCCCTGAGAAACCTCCTGTTGTTTGCCAACCAGACCCAGTTCCTCAACCTAAAAAAGTCCTCACATCAAGATTTAGGGGCGGATACAAGAACTGACTGGACTCCTTGTTTTATTTAAGTTTTACTAAAGTTTAAATAAATCATTTGTTTCTAAATATATATATAAAGACAAATAATTATATTGTATTATATCATGACAGAGATATTGTTAAACTTCTTACCCCCTGAATTAGTGTTTAAGATTGAGAAACAAGTTCATAAAAAGTACATGAATGAATTGATAGAAGATATCAACTTAGAATATTTTAGAAGATATGAATTTGAAGAATGGGATGAAGATACTGGATATACTGATAATAATTTTGATTGGAGACCATCGGTTGATGAAAGACATGGTAGGTAATTATTCACAATTACAATCCTTACCCTTAACTTTACCACATGCTCCAATGATTTCAAAATTTTTATTCATATACATATTTTCAGTTGGATTACTATAGTTTACAACTAAGAAACTATGGGGTTCATTTGTAGTTTTTCTAAACATTGTTTTAAATTGCTTCTTTCCTCCTTCAAGGAAATTATGTTCATCACTAATGGTGTCAAGTTGCTTATCACTACACTTAAAAAATATTCCTGCTGACATATTTTCTCTAGCACATACAAGACTATCCGTATACTTTTGTTGTAAAATTACCACGGATTGTAACGAATGTCTGCCATTACAGAACAATTTAGCAATAGCACCAAATTGAGATTTTTTCATATTTCCTCCAAAACTTAAATCATCGAAAATATATAGAACATTTTCAGGTTTTTCCTCTTCATTCACTGCTTCATTATATTTCTCTTTATTTAGTTCATATAGTGTATCAACTATTTCATCATCAAATTCATCATATATATTAGACTCAGGAATCTCTTTTTCTTCAATTAAGGTTTTAATTTTTTTATCGGTGTGAGCAGTACCAGAAAAGACAAAAATATTTTCTCCCTTGAAGTCTCCTCTGTATAATCTTGGGTCATCTTGAAGTAGAAGGTTAAGCAACAAATTTGTCTTACCACTCATAAAACTTTTCCCCGTTATTATCAACCTGAAACTTAAATCAAACATGTCGCCTTTCAGTGTATAATGCTTTTCATTATTGTCTCTGACTTTATGGATTTTTATTGACTTACTCATTTACTATTTAATAAGATATTATTTTATCTCATTAAATACTATACAGTAATGAGTGATGCTTTTTCAAGTTTAGATAGACAAAGACAAAATGAAGCACTAAGTGACTATATTAATGCGATTAATGGAAGAACTAATGATGAGAATAAAGTTAGAGAGGAGAATGCGGAACAGAAACAGAAAGATGATGAATACAATGGTACCCTTCAAAGTATTACAGACCCTCTTGCTCAGGAATTCATTAGGAAACCAATAGAAGACATATTTAAAGGTACAGTCAATGCTTTTAAAGCAAGAGCAAACAAATCTTTGAATTCATTAGGAAGAAAAGGAGTAGAAGCATTCAAAAAAAGTGTGTTGGATAAAGCGAAAGAATTAGGAGTTAAACCCGAAGATTTAAGGAGTGTGTCCCAAGGTTTTACTAAAAATACTACATTAGGGGAAGCACAAGAAGCATTTAACAAAAAATTAGATTCTTTGAAAAAACCTAGTAGTGCCTTAAATGATGGTTCCCCTGCTCAATTAGATTCTGACACTCAGGGTGCCTTAAATGATATTAGAGCAGGTCAGGGAAATTTGCCCAGAGGTGACCCTTCAGATGTAGCAACACAACCAAAACCAGATGAGGGTGACTTTGAAGAACCTCAACTTGTTGATGCCTTTACAGGTAAACCAGTTGAATCTAAACCTTTATTTGATTTAGAAGATGACACACCTTTTGATGGAGGCGAAGAACCAGAGGAATTTGATGATAGAACTGCCGATTTATTTGATAAACCTACTACACATTCATCTTTACCACCAGACTCACAACCTGCCCCTGCCACCGATGATGCTCCAGTTGAAGGTGACAATCCATTTTCATTTAGTAAATTTGTTTCAGGTAAGGGGGCAAGTGGAGATGGTTCTGCTCCAACTGAATCTGCTTCATCCAGACTTTCAAGAGTCTTCAAAAGTTCTAATTTAGATGATGCCCCAAGTATTGATTTTACTGGTCGAAGTAGTAGAATTAGTCAACCTAAACCTCCTGCTCCTGATAGTGTTGCTGGAGATGTTTCAACTAAAGACCAATTATCACCCATGAGGGATTTAATGAAAGGTAGAGCAAGAGGAGATGTTGATGCTACGCCACAGTTTACATCTCAACAAAACCAAGAAGTCATGGAAACTTATAGGCGTACTGCTACTCAACCACCTCCAAAGGCAAGTGATTCGACACCATCAGGACAACCTGAAGGAGGGTCAGTACAAGAAGGACAACCAAAAACAGTAAGACCTGAGGAAGTTGAACCAAAAGAACCTACACCAGATGATGACCAAGGTGGAAGCGGAGCAGGAGATGTCAGAGATGCTGAAGATGGTGCTTCAAAAATAGGTGCTACTACTGCTGAAGAAGCAGGGGAAGATGCCTTAGGAGAATTTGGTGCCATAGCAGGAAGTGAAGGAGGATTGAACCCAATCGCCGATGTTATAGGTTTAGTTGCGGGTTTAGGTACACTTTTGGGAGGTCTTTTTGGTGGTAAACATCACAAAGATAAACCTATTGATTCTCCTCAAGTAGGTTCTACTGTTAACCCAACAGACCAAGTTGGAGTGAATTAAGTAATTCTTTAATTTTTAATATTTAATAACTGAATTTTAAAATATTGAGTTATTATATACAATGGATAAATTTGTTAAGATTAATTCAGTTCAAAGTGATTTTTCAACCGCCCAAAATTTGGTAGACTTTGTAATCCCATCGGGCATGGGAGTTGTTAATTTAAGGGATTCTTATATAAATTTAAATGTGAAAGTCAATGTTGCTGAAAGTAATACAGATACTGGAGTCGGCATTTACCCTGCTGGTGTAGAATGGAGTGCTGTAAATGGAGTCAATCCACATTACACAAATACAGCAATTGTCAAAAATTGTGCTTTAAAATCAGCACTTAAGGGACAAATTGAGAATCTCCGTAGAGTTGACCAGTTTTCTCAAATTATGGCAACTTATACTAGAAGTCTTGAGGAACAGCAGTCCTTTTCTTACCTCAAATCCAATCAGGTTGCCGATGCTCTCAATCAAAGTCAGTACACTCTTTACAGAGAAATCAATAAGACAGGTACTCTTCCCAGTAGGGATTTAGATATCTGCCCAGTTCAGATTTCACTTGCGGACATGTTTGATTTCTGCCGTTCTGCTCAGGAACTTGATATGTCTAAGACTGGTGATGTTCGCCTTCATTGTGAACTTAACATTGATAAACTTGCTCCAGTTCAGAGAATGGTTACTGCTACCGATATTCCAGATTTAGATGAATCTAAGAAAATGGCGGATATCACCGCAACTGGAGATGCCAATGCTGTTGTTACAGATAATGTCTATACTGATGGTTTAGGAAACTCTCCATTTTTCGTAGGACAGAAATGTACTCTTACTGCTGTTCATACTGATACAGGAAGTGAAACCCATACTGTCATTATTGAGCAGATTGTTCATGATAAGGCAAGTGAAGGAGAATTAGAAATTACATTCACAGGTTCATGGGGTAACCTTGCTGTAGGTAAAACTTATACAGGTATTACTGTAGTACCAGTAGGATTTGATGTTGGTAATTCAACTATTGAAATCAACCTTGCTGAAATTGTCATCAAGCGTGTTGGTAATCCAGTAGGTGTTGATACCATCATGTATGATACATTTAGTACTGAACAGACCAATGGTAACTCTTTGACTTCTTTCCAGAATCAGTATTCAGTGGAACCAGATGCCACCAATGTTTTGATTGCTTTCCCAGATGGACAGGATTTGATTTCTGTCAATGAAGACATCAACAGTTTTAGGTTAAGAATTAACAATGAAGATGCCACAGACCGTGAGATTGATGTTGATTCTCCATTGTACTATGACCGCCTTAACATGACTTTTGGTAATATGGGATACCGACTTAAGAATCTCCATCAAAACTATGGTGCTTCAGACAAAGTTTATGATGATGCTTACGACCAAACAGAAGTAAAGACAACACTCATCGCCAATCCTCTATTCCAAACTGATAGAGAAAAGTTTTTACAGGTTAATATTGAAGCAGGAGGTGGTGGAGTCAAGAAGTTATCCTTATTTAAGATTAGACCACGCACTATTTCTTTCTAATCATTTATTTTTTATTTAATAAGTCAATTTTAAAATATTGAGTTATTATATACAATGAGTAATTTTATGTACCATACCGTAATTCCTGAAAATAACAAAGTGTCTTTCACAGAATATGACAATGTGGACTTTGTTTTAACCTTTGAAGGCAGAGCATTAAATCTTAATTCTGTAAGAATTGAGGGAGACTTAACTGTAAAACAAGATGGGGCATTGCTTTCTACAGATGCCAATTTCTTTAAGGATATCAAACTTGACCATCTTGCTGGTTCACATAGTTTTGTAGAATCAGTTCAAACCAGTTTTTTCAATGGTTCCAATTTAATCGAAAATCTTTCTGAGTATCCCCGATACCTTAAGATGAAAAACTCCTGTAGAAAAGCAAGAGGAGACATGAACAATGGTTCCAATGTTTGTGAACTTCTTGCTCCAACTGACAGAATGACTAACTTAGTACTTAAGGGAGTCACACCACCTGCTAACACTAATAATGCTGGTTCAGGAGTAATTGTTGAACCTATCCCTCCTGATTTTAGTTTCAAACCTGAAATTGCCTTAAATAATGCTCAGAGTGAGGGTATGAATGTTTTACCATATGACAAGTCAGGTGCTATTAGACTTACTATTAACTTAGCAAGAGTCAATGCTTGTCTTTTTGGTCAAGATGTTGATGGACAAACAACTTATGAGATTGCCAATTTACAGGTATCATTTAGCAGTGTTCCCCAGAGTCCTGATATGATGGACAATAAGGTTGTAATGGCAACTATTCAGAGTGTCAAACCATCACTTGAATCAGGATTTGCTAATGTAGGAGTTAAAGTCCCCGCTGTCTGTAATAGTGTTAGTCTTTCATTCCAATTACAGAATGAGGAAAACACTGCTAAGAATAACAACTTACAACTTGCCTCTGTTCCAAATCTTACAGAACTTCAGTATCTCTTTAATGATTCCACCAACTCACTTGTTTCCTATCTACTTAGAGACTATGAGGAGGTTGTTTCCAGAGGTATTGAATCAATGTTTTCTACAGGTCGCAATTCCCTTGGTATTCAGCAACTTGCTAACAATGAAGGTTTTATTGCTGGAATTTTTTTCGATGATTTCATCGACCTGAGAAATCAGAAATTTAATGTACAGTTGACCTCAGGTATCTCTGGCGGAGCATCCAACATGTTAATGTATATGTATTTCCACTCAATCCTCAGCATTTAATTAACTTAAGCAATTTAACCAAATAATTAAATTAAAAGTGATTTAATTATTTTTATTTTGTTGGGTAATTATATAGAATGACCGAAATTTACAATTCAAGTATCACAACAAGACTTATTGACCCAGTTTTTGACAAAGCAAAATTTAGAAGTGAATTCCGCTTACAACCAGAGACAGTTTATTTAAGTAACCTAAGACTCTTAAATGCTGGTATTAGTTCTGGAACTACAACCGCACTCAATGGATTATTAGGAACATATGGATGTATTAAGAGTATACAGTTGTATGATGGTAACCAACTTTTAGACCAGTTACTTCAAGCATCAATTTACAATGCTTGGAAATCTGTCAACAATACCAATGATGCTAATTTATCAGTTAACCGATTTCTTAAGGGTAATGACCTTGGTTATGTAGTTGAAGGAGATACTGAAGTTGATGCTACAAGTACTGCTTCACCTCGTCCTCTCAAGCAGGATACAGTTAAGGTTCAGACTCAATCCTCAGACAATGATGAACTTAATAAAGCATGGATTTCTCTTCAGGATATGTTACCATTTTTAAGAGCGTCAATCGCACTTCCCACTAATGTTTACTCACACCTTAGACTTGTAATTAATTGGAAGAGTGCTACTGAACTTAAGGATGTTGTAGGTTCAACCGCAGGTGCCAGAGCATTTGTTTTGAGTTCTTATGAAAACACAGTCCTTGTCGCTGATGAAATGAACCCATCTGATACCAGAAATCAGATGATGAGTAACTATGCTGGTGTTGCCTATAGACCCATTGAACATGATTCCGTTTCTCTTCCTCCCATTACTGGAATCGCTACCGATGGAGTTTCTACTCAAGATAACAACAACATGGTTAAGGGTTTCAATGGTAAAAAGTTGAATACTCTTTTACTTGTCAGTACTCCCGCCGATGCTTCTACCTATGCTAATTCAGGTACTAACACAAATTTAACATCTTATGTTAATCAGGGTTCTCAATCTCTTTACAAACCTCAGGTTCAGGTAAGAGTTAATGGTGCCAATAAATTAGCAAGAAATGGTCTGACTGGGTATAATCGTCGTCTTGGGGCATTAGTTGATGCCTATGGAGAAGTCAATGTTGTTGCCAATCAGAATGTTCCAAAACTTGCTGATGGTTCCAATTATATTGATGTCGCTGAAATTCCAGATGGTCAGTTAGACTATACTGGACTTAGAGTTGATGAATATATTGAAGAACTCATAGTTGATGTAAACAGAACTGGTGTTGATACCAATGCTGGACTCAACCAGAGATTAACACTTAATCTTTTTGGTGAAGTCAACAAACAGGTTGTCATGCGAAAAGATGGCAGATATAACATTGTTTATTCTTCATAGATAGGGGATTCCCTTTTATTAGGTTCAGGTTCTGTCATACATTCACTACTACAACAGGAACTTTTACAAACTTTTATTTTACTTAGTATACCTATTAGTGCTATAGCGATTTTTTCAATATACTTCGGCATATTTACTATATAGAGATATTATTTTTTACATTTTTTTTTTCTCCATTATCATATATATGATTGATATACATGATGATGTTTTTACTTGTTCTACAAAAATGAGGAATGATATAATTGATTTTTGTAAAGATAAAGAACCTATGTCAATGCTGGAGATAGGAACTCATAAAGGTTATACTAACAAATATTTAGCACCATATTTCAACAAAATTATAGGTACTGAGATACTGGATGAACATATAGATTTCTTTAATATTCATTGTAAAGTGGAAAATAATGAAGTCAGGAATTTTAATGTTTATTATGATGATTGGAAAACCTTACCAGAGGTTGATATTGTTTTCATTGATTGTGTACATTCCTATGATGGTTGTAAAATGGATGTTACCAATTCATTAAAAAGATACCCAAATTTAAAGTATATCATTTTTGATGATTATGAAGTTTGGGAAGGGGTAAGAGAAGTAGTCACAGAATTTATAGATAATGGGATTCTCAAGATGGAAAGACTTATAGGATTAGACACATTAATAGGAGGACATCCATCTGTCGAAGGCATAAAGGGCAAACAAGAAGGTTGTATAGTTTCAATACCTTAGTATTATTTTCTTCAGTAATACTATATGAGTGATACAATTACTTTAGAATTAAAACAATCGGAAGCACAAAATGAATTTGGTGCTGGTGATTGGGAATCAGTAGTCCAAGAGAAAATTACCCTTTATCAAGGAGACCAACTTGTTATGAATAAGGTATTTATTGATACTCAGGCAACATCAAATGAAAAAATCAATATTGATAAAAATTTAACATTGAAATATGAGTTTTTATATTATTTCAATTATTGGAATATTGTTAATGGAAATACTGCTTTTTATAATTTTGCTAACGGTGATAAACAAAATGATTTAGGCGACCCAACCGACCCTAACAATAAGGCAACAGGAAGTTGTTACATGCCCCAAGTAATTCATAGAGTTGGAGCGGGAGGAGGTGTCAAATATACAGATTCAATTGAAATAGTATTTGTACCATTTACCAAAATAGGAACTGTATGTCCTGCCTTTGATATACAAATCGGATATGTTGATGGCAATGGTACGGCACAAACTATAACAGCACATGTTAAAGAGTTTACAGCAAAAGGTTTTTCTACCGCATCTACTCAAAGGGTTACACTTTCCCACCCTATTATGTTTAAAGATACAGGAGGAAACATGAATCCTGCTACTGGTTTAACCTTAACCCCATCCCCTGCTGATATGGTATCAAAATTCAAGGTAAATCCGACTCTGGTAGGTACAATTGCTAATGAAGATGAAATTTTCTGTCAACCATTAAAGGGTATATTTTCTATGAGTTTACCAAAAGGTTCATATTCTCCAGTTGACTTATGTAACTATATCAATACAGAAATTACAAAAGCAACTAATCCTGTAGGAAATAGTATTGAAGGTTTGTATTCTGGTGTAGGAGATGGAAATCCATTTTTAATTCAAACACCTTGGAAAGGTATGTTATTTGGTGACCCGGGTGGTGGAGTAGGGTTTAATTCCATTGAACCAACTGCTCCTACATTGTGTGGTGCTTCATTAGTTGAACTTACCTATATTGATGCTCAGCAGAAATTTGCTTGGGATGCTCTTCATATGCCAATGTATGATACAAATGGTGTTGCCAGTGTAAGATATCAGTCCTCAGGTATAAATGCGGATGCCAGAATCCAAAGACAACAAACTGGTATTATGTTTACCCATTTAGGTGCTGTAGATGACAATGGAAACTATTATGATTTTTGGGAAGATAAATTAGGTTTTATTTTAGAAAACTTATATCCCAAGACAACAGGATTAATTCAATATAGTGAGGCACAAGGAACTTCAGCATCAAAATTTTTTGGAGAGGCACTGACACCACCTGCTCAGTTCACAATCTTTCAAGGAGGATACCAAGAAGAAAGTAGATTAAAAGTTGGAGGAAATGCCACCATTGATGCTTTAGTACCTAAGGGAAAACTATTTACCGTAGCACCAGTTGGAGCAACAGGAGACAATTTCTATTTACCCGTCCCCGTCACTGAACCAGCATTTTTTGCCCCAACCAATGAAGTTAATACCAGACTTATGGGAGCAAATTCAGTCTTAGGAGCGACCGCACAATTTGGATACTTTTTGATTGAAGTGTCAAGTAAGTTTAGGAATGTTGTTACAGGAAAGTCTGCTAATAAAAATAACTTAGTTGGTATTGTTGGCAGGTTCTATGAAGTCAATTCATATACTCAGGGAACTGAAGGGGACTCTTTAGTCTATACTCATTCAGGACAACCCATGTATTTAGATTCATTTAAATGTAGAATCCTTGATGCTAACAAAAACTTAGCAGATAACTTGGGAGATGATAACACTATCTTTTTAACAATCAACAGAAGTCCAAAAAATCAAATTCATAATCTACCCCCAGCACTCCAAGAACAAGCACTTAAGGAAGCACAGGCACAGAATAAAAAATAATAAATTATTATTTCTATTTAAATAAATCTCTATATATATATATAAATGGAAAAAACACTTTCAACAAGTACCTATCAAAGAAGAGCATACAAAAACTATTTGGAGCGAAAGAAACAAGACCCTGAAGCATGGCAAGAATTTCAAACTAAACTTAAGGCGAATCAAAAATCATATTATCAAAAGAATAAGGAAAAGATATTAGCAAGAAAAAAAGAACAATATGCCCAAAAGAAATTATTGAATGAGGAAGGGGAATCTCCCCTTTAAACCCCTTTTTTTAGTTTTTGATATACTTTTTCAAAAGTATCTTAAATCTACTTTTTTTTAATTAAATATATTTGGAAAAAACTACTTAAACTTTTTTTCTAAATATATAGTATAGGAGAAAAATGAACAATATTTTAATCTCAACTAATAATAACATGAATCTTGAACAGGAGATAAAATCGCTTATAGACAGTGATAAAGCACAATTTGGAATCCAATATTATCATCCTACTCAGTTAAAGCAAGGCGGTAGGTATACAAAAAAAGCATTGGATTTTAACAGAAGAATGATTAGAGCAGGGAAGACTACTAATTATTTAGATAGAACTAAATTGTATAATCTTGATAGTGACAGAGTGATTGCCAAACCTGTTGACAAGAGATATAAAGATGGCAGACTAAGAACAAAATTCAAAAATGACCATGACATTCAAGGCAGTGTTTTTACTAAGAAAAAAAGTACTATTGTTAAAAGTTATGTTTATGTTCCTCCAGTTGCTGAAGACTTGGGTGAGGATGATTTGGGTATTACTACTTTAAAATGGCAACAATATGATGGCAAAAATGATTTAAACAATTTTAGATTGATGTTGAAACAAATGACTGATGAAGGAATTACAGGAAAATGGAGAGTTCTTATTCAGATTGATGGACAGAATGTTGTTGATGATAATATTAATGTAAGTACACCTGCTGAATGGTATAAGGATAAAGGTGATTTGTCACCATGGAGAGTTAATAGTGAGTTTATGATTTGGCAAATTCCATTGTCAGATGGTGGTATGGTTAGTGAAGGTAGTGAAGTAAAATTTATTTACACAAAAGAAAAGAAGTTGACAAAAAGATATTATGAACAGACCTATAGTGCTTCAGTTGTTGGAAGATGTTTACTTCAACCTATTTTTGATTGGGTACAGGAAAAGATATTAGAATCAGAAACTAAATCAACAAAATCAAGATATCAGAGATTGTTGAACTTATTCAATGGCAAGAAATCCAATGATAAAAAGAAAAGAACAAATGATAAAGTTGGATTATTTAGTACTTATAAATCTGGAGTACCAGAAAAAGAATTGCCTCATTTATGTGAACAATTACAAATTGGTATTGATATAGACCAACCATTTAGCAAGGAAACATTATTTTCATACAGGTCAATGAAGAAACCATTGAAGGTTTTTAAGTTTCTCAATACCCGACTTAATCATGTTGAACATGGACATAAAAAATTTGATGAGAATAGTTTATTCAAAAAATATGATGCTGTCGAAGTTGAAACCAAGACACAGTTATTGGAGATTCAGAAACAGTTAGATGATAATAATGAATTTTATACATTTTCAAAAAATTGCTATGGTATCAATTCGATTAGTACTTTAGATAAGAATGTAAGAATTCAAAGTGAATATAGAGATGTTGTTAATGAATTTGAACATGAGACTGGATTGAGGTATTGTAGTTTTGACGCAAGGGAATATCCAGAACTTTATAAATTTATTTCTTCTGGTACACATTTCAATGGTTGTATTGATTTCATTGATACTGAAAAATATAAGGGTAACTTAAGAGCATACACTGCTGGGATTAAGCATATTGACATGACTAAGGCATATACCCAATTTGAAAAATGTAAATGGTATGATGGATTTGCTTTATACATTACTGACTTCAGGAAGTGTTCAAAAATCATGGGCAATGGATTTTATTATATTGATTCATTGAATCTTTCAGAATGTTCCAAAAAATTCAATAAGTTGAATAGTTTGTTGAATTGGTATGTTGCTGGTAATGTTTATACTAAAGAAGAATTGGAAGCACTTACTGAATATGGAGGTTCTTATAATATTGTTTATGGTGCCTATGGTCTTAGAGATGAGTTTGAATTTACCGAAAACATGATTAATAAAAAAGAAGTAATACAGCATAATGAAATGGAAATCAAGGTTCCATATTATTCAAAATGGTGTGGGATGAATTGTGTAGTCAGAGAAGATAAATCATTTTTCATGAAAGGATTACCAGAGTACTTTTCAAATCTCAAAACCGATGCTGAAATCAATTTTTATGATGATGAAGCAAGGATTTCATATTTCAACAAATATCAATATAATAAAAAACATATTACTGGTCAGATTACTGCTTATCAAAGATTACATATGCTTGAGCAGATGATGAATATGAATCTTGATAATATCATTAGAATTTGTACTGATGGAATTTATTTCTGGGAACATGAATTTCCAATCAATGAAGTTTTTTCCTATAAACACAAATTGACATTCAACAATGACCCTGCTCAGGGTTATCTTTCAGGTTTAATAAATGATGGTTCATATATTGAAGATATTGACAAATTGAATGTCCCAGAAAGAGACCATTTCAAAAGTGAAATATTTGATTCAGCGGGTGGCGATGGTAAAACATATACTAATATTTTTTTAGAAAAAGGATTCATTAATGGTGTCTATATTCCTCATAGTAATAAACTCATGTCAGCGATGAGAACTGAGTACTCAAAAAAGTTTGGGAAAAGACTTAGGACTTCTAATCATCATAGATTATTAGAAGAACCATTTAGCAAAACTGAAGGTGAAGTCTTGAAATACTGGGTCTATTATATCGATGAATGTAGTATGCTTACTGATGCTGACAAAGATTATATTCTTGAAAATGTAAAAGGAAAAGTAATTTTTATGGGAGATACTAAATGTCAATGTAAACCCATCAAGGGTAAACCCATGACTCATGAAAATATTGACAATGTTGCTCCAGTATCAAAAAAGAATTATAGATTCAAAGATACTGAACAACTTGATGCTTGTAATTATGTAAGAAGAGTGATAACACAAAATGAAAGATTTTCTTCATCAAAATTGCCATACAAAAAAATCAAAAGAAAAGAGATTGATTATAATAAAGAAGATATTATTTTGGTAACCCAACATAAGTTCAATGATGAGTGGACTGAAAAATATAAAGACATTGAAAAGTATCGGGTTACTAATAATACCAGAGATTATTTTAATGGGGATATCATTTATAAAAAGATTCCTAAGGTTGATGCTCTATTGAGACATGGGTACACTATTCATTCAGTACAAGGAGAAACATTTAAGCAAAACATATTTATTGACATGAGAAAAATGAGCGACATGAGAATGTTTTACACAGCAATCAGTAGAGCAGAATATGCTTCACAAATTTTTCTTGTGGTATAGTATGGATGTAAAAGAATATAGAAGACAATATTATATTAAAAATAAGGAAAAACTCCAAGCATATCAGCGATGGTATTACAAGAGAAGAAAGTTTTTGAAACTTGAACCCAGACCAAAGACAATGACAAAAAGACATGGAACATTTATTCTACATTTTGAATAATTTAAGACCCTCCAAATAAACATGTTTTTAAAAACTCATTTAAGGTTTTCACTAAATATATAAGTAAGAACAAAATGAACCCAAAATATACAAGTACTGAAATTACAATTTTAAAAAAAGCAACACTGCGGTCTTTTAAGTTTATTGAAAGGAAAAAACTTTACAAGACTGAATATGAATTCCTCGAAAACTTAATAGATAACTTTCTGTATCCATTTGTAGATGAATATAGTGGAGACTCTGAACTGATGAGGCATTTACAACATTTTGATGATGAACTCGTAGATGAATATGATACATGCTATCAGTCTCCTTTCAAATTGGAAGGGTATGGCGGATTTAAAAATACATTAAAAAAACTTAAAGCATGGTATGAGAAATATCCAAAGTCATATAATGAAATGTGGGAAGATGTACAATCAAAAGAGTATAAAACTAAATTTCATGAAAAAGATATTAACAAACTTCTGGAATTCTTACTACCATAATATTCTTCTGGCATGGTAGTTTGCTGATTCGGGATTATTTAGGGTAAGGTTTCCCTTCCCATCTTTTTGATTTGCTGTTCTGGTTAAATAATTCTTTCTTCTTTTTTTATCACCATGGTCTAAATTTTTATGTATACCAGTTTTATCTTTAAAATGTTGATATCGGGTATCCCCGAAATCAATTGTTTTTTTATTTACAATGACTCTCAATTTTTTATTTTTTACTGGTGATTTTTCATAACTGTACTTTCCGACTTTAATCATATAATATTATATTAGATTATATTATATGGATAAAGTACCAGATAACATTGTTAATCCTGCTTTATATAGAAAAGCGAAACAAAAAGCAGATGAAGTATATAAAAGACATAGTGCCTATAAATCGATGTATATACAAAAAGTATATCAAGACTTGGGCGGTAAGTACAGAGGGAAAAAAAATACTAAGGGTGTCACCCGATGGAACAAAGAGAAATGGATACAAGTAGTACCATTCTTACTGGAGGGGAAGAAAGTGGTTTGTGGTGAGGGACAGAACCCTAAAGGTTGTCGACCCTCAGTAAGAATCGACAAGGACACTCCTATCACTTTACCTGAGTTAGTAAAGAAGCATGGTAAGAAGGCACTGGTAGATTTGGCGAAGAAGAAGAAGGCAGATATGGATAGGCGAGTTGATTGGGCGAATTTAACAATCAGCGGAAAAAAATGATTCATAATTTTCTTACCACTGAGTATTAACAGAGGGGTTATCAACATGCCTCAAAAGGGAAACAAAGCGAAAGCAAGAGTTAAGATTGTTAAGACTAAGTCTAAACCTAAGATTGTTACAGCATTACTTTTCCGCCAAGACCACAGAGGCGAGGTAATGGATGTCTCACTTCCGAGGAACACTGAACCCGAACCTATCGGTCAATATATATTTGAGGGTAAATATGGTAAGAGGAATCCTGTCTCAGGACGCACTAACTACATTGAAACTTTTGAGTTGGACAATGGCGATGTTATATACATGGATGAATGTGGAAGTATGAATAATAGTGAAAGAAACCAGACTGTTCAAAATTTTTATGGTAACCTCTTGCTGGTAGGACATAATCAACATGGACACAGAACCGATTACAAAACTCCTATTGCGGACTTTTTCAAGGTTCTCAATCGGACAATTGATGCTAAGAATAAGAGCAGAGAGGAATTTATAGAATGGGCGAAATCTATGGGAGCGACAATTCATGATGGCGGAAAAAATGATTCATAATTTTCTTACCACTCTATGGTAACAGAGGGGCAACAACATGTCCGCACCTGTCACCAAATGTAAAGCAGTACTTAAACCAAAACAGCAAGAGGTCTCAGTCCAAACTGAGGATATCCCTGACCAGATTCCCGATACAGAATCTTGTGATGGTCTCCTCATTCTCGATAAAACCACAAAAAATTTTAAGCGGTACTCAATCACCAATAGTATTTTCTCAGGTTCAATCTACATTCCCAAAGATTGTGACATCGAGGAATTTATTTTCAAAATGAAATAATTTTTTTTTACTTAAAGATTTCTCAAATATATATATGGGGAAAAATTTTCCTAAATATATATTTTCAAATTTTCGGTACAGAGAATTTTCAGATGGATTTTCAGAATTATATATTTAATGTAATATTTTCTTGGACAAAAATCTCACCATCCTCTTATACCCT
>WLWH01000933.1_pt1 | contig 21998 bp, 41 predicted proteins | sample 6712741 | NCBI WGS metagenome assembly WLWH01 (sample SAMN12718694, study PRJNA515312) | sponge metagenome | isolation source: marine sponge | host: Mycale hentscheli | place: New Zealand: South Island, Marlborough, Capsize Point | collected 2003-05-01
CCATAAAGAATGCTCGATTTTATCATGATTCAAAAAAGTTTCCTAGTCTATATCTATAAAATGAATAAGCAATTGATCTGCTATAAATAAAATAAATCACGCAAATAATCTTGATAAGTAAAATAAATTGTACAATTAATTTAACTTGTATTAGTATTTTTCATGAAGTAAAAACTTATTAACAATATAAGGAATAACAATGAATAAATCATGGTACACAAACGATTGGGAAACAACAGGTTGGGTATTTAATAAAGCCTTAGATGAAGTAGAAGTACCTATAAATATTTTATATGACATTGAATATGATGAGGGTAAATTCCCTGTTATATGCAGTACAGGATCTTACATTGATGATGATGGATATGAGCAAGACTATCTGCTATCAGATGATGAGGTTGATAGAGCATATGAGCATATCTATGAAGCTATGCAAGATGATCCAAGAAATGAACCTGATTATTATATGGAGGAAGCGTGATGAAGATAACTGCATGGAAATTAGTAGCTTATGACGAAGATGGTAATGAGGTTGTTATGGACACTCACGATAATAAAACTCATATACCTAATCATGTAGCAAATGTTATAGATGATTTTTTAACCGAGGAGTTTGAGGAGAGTGAAGATGAGTAAATTAATAGGATATGGCGATACAGGAAGGAGATATAATAAAAATAAAATTGACAATAAACTTAAAAAACTAAGCAAAGAAATAAAAACTTTAACTAAAAAAATACAAACTAAACAAGAGTATCTTGATAGTATACAAGATCAACCTGATGATCATAAAGATGTACAGGATTGGATGGATATATTATCTGGAAATAATGTTCCAGATGCTAATCCGCATAACAAAGAGTTTGCACTTTTAGTGCGTAACGCAATTTTAAATAAGGAGAAATAAATGCAAGATCAAACACAACAAAAAGAATGGAGAAAAATTATTAATATTGAGGACATAACATTGGATTCTACATTAAATGCTTTGGAGGTAAACATACCTACCCTAGCAAAGAAACTGAATGTTACAAGGCAATGTTGTTGGCATTGGGGTAAGAATGAGATCCCACTAGGTCGCAAGTATCAGATAAGAGAAATGATATGGGAGAAATTAGAAGATGCTAGAGAAAGCTGAAATATTATCAAGGTTTGAAAAGGTTTATAAGTCAGGCGAAGATGAGTATCAATGTTTATGTCCTGCACATAATGATACATCTGCTAGTTTAGGTCTGAAGTTTAAAGAAGATAAACTGATTGGTAATTGTTTTGCTGGATGTTCATGGGAGGATGTTATAAAGAGTGCTGGATTATCTTGGGATGATGTCATGCCTAATAAACTAGATAATCAATGGAAACCTAAAAGCAGAATTAGGTTTAATCCATACGCAGTATTAAAAGCTATTAAGGATGATGTACTATTTCTTGCATTATGTAGTAAAGCATTAAACAACCATGAGCATTTAGCAGATGAAGATCAAAAGAAACTGTTAGCATTAACAGGAAAGTTAAGAGAAATATATGTCAACATTAAGTGATAAATTAAATAAGATGGTAATCAATGATAGCGAGATAGGAAACTATTTTGAGGAAAGAGATACCTCTGAACATACCAAAATCAGAAGAGCCAAAGATTATAGTCATGAGGTTATGGATTATTTTACTGAGGATGTACAAGGCGGTAGACCATTACCTTTTACCAAGTTTGATAATCTATTTAAAATAAGAAATCATGAGGTAAGTATTGTTACAGGATTTTCAGGACATGGTAAATCCGCATGGCTTAACTTTGTTATCTTACAATTTTTAAGAGAACATAAATGTTTAATTGGATCTTTTGAAATGCAACCAAGAGCTACGCTAGGCAGAATGTTGCAACAAACTAATAACTCATCTCCAACACAATCAGCAATAGATAATTTTTTGCATGATGTAAATGATAATTTATTTCTTTATGATAGTGAGGGTGAAACATCTCCTGAAAAAGTATTAAGTGTTATTTATTATGCTAAAGAAAAATTAGGCGTAGAGGTTTTTGTTATAGATTCTCTTACTAAAGTAGGAATTAATTCTGATGATTATAATAAACAAAAAGAATTTATAAATAAACTTTGTGTGTGTGCAAGAGATATAGGTATACATATATTTTTGGTGGCACATAGTAGAAAAACAATGTCAGAGAATAATCAACCTAATAAATTTGATGTCATGGGATCATCAGACATTACTAATTTATGTGACAATGTTATATCTGTATTTCGCAATATATCTAAAGAAAAAGATTTAGTGGATATGTCAGAAAAAACAGATGAAGAGATACAAAAAGTTATGAATAGCTATGACTGTTTTGTAGAAATAACTAAGCAAAGACATGGTTTAGGTTGGTTGGGTACAGTAGGTTTATACTTTGATCCTAAAACATTTAGATATAAGGAGTCAAGATTTGGAACAATCTAAAATAACTATAAATGAATTTTTAAAACAAATGAAAAAAACATTTGGTCAATTTGAATACAAAGCTACTAGCAAGGATGGTAGAGTATTTAAATCTATTGGTTTTGATAAAGCTAATAAACATTTGACAAAATAAATTTACGAGAGTAGAGTAATACTTAGTAACATTTTTATTAACCTTTAAAAAGAAGGAAGATACCATGAGCAAATCAAATCAATATGCACTTGAATCTAGTATTCAAGACATAGAACAACAAGAACAACTCCACGAACTATACTCCGAGATAGAAAAAGCAGAAGAGCGTAAGCGTATTGAAGACTTACAACAAGCCTGTAGGGGTGAGTTTAATCTATTCGCAGAGATTAAAAAGTTTAACAAAATATATAAGGAATCACTATGAGTAAATATCAAGATTTAAGAAAGATAGATGTATCTGAACATACTGAATTGAAAGGTAGGTTCACTTACCTTTCATGGAGTTGGGCAGTAGATACTTTATTGCAACATGATGAATCAGCAACATGGACTTATGCAGAGCCTATGACATTGCCTGATGGAAGTATGATGGTTTTCTGTACAGTAAAAGCGTTTGGAAAAGAAATGACTTCACAACTTGCAGTTATGGATAATAAAAACAAAGCCATCAAGAAACCTGATTCGCAAGATCTAAACACCGCTATGATGAGATGTTTAGCAAAAGCTATAGCGTTACATGGATTAGGTTTGTATATCTATCAAGGCGAAGACCTCCCTGAAGTAGATGCTTTAGAGTATATAGAAAAGTTATATCAAGTAGATGGTATAGATGCTTGTAGAAAATACTTTAATAAACTTAAAAATACTGATAGAGAGTTATGTCAACCTTTTGTAGAAAGAATGATTGCATTACAGAAAGAGGAGGAAGCATAATGGAACAGAGAAGTGCTGAATGGTTCTCTGCTAGGTTAGGAAAGGTAACTGCAAGCATGGTTGATGTTGTAATAAGTGGATCTAAATTAGCAAAAGAAAAATATTTCTATCAGCTAATAACAGAAAGACTTACCAATAAAGTAACTCCCATGTATGTGACTACTGCTATGCAACATGGCATTGATTATGAAGATGAAGCTAGGATAGAGTATGCTAATTTTAATAAGCTATTACTAGATAAGGATGTAAGGGAGGTAGGTTTTATAGATCATCCAAGCATAAGTATGAGTGGTGCTAGTCCTGATGGGTTAGTACATAAGGATGGATTGATTGAAATAAAATGTGTTCAACCTATCACGCATACTACTACACTAGCAACAGAAATAATTAATAAAAAATATATAAACCAAATGCAATGGCAGATGGCTTGTACAGGTAAGCAATGGTGTGACTTTGTATCATATCAACCTAGCTTTCCTAAAGCATATAAACTCTTTATTAAAAGAGTAGAAAGAGATGATGATTATATTAATCATCTGGAAGTGAGTGTTGGAAACTTTTTAACAGAAGTTGAAGATAAATTAAAAACTATAAAGGAGAAGTAAAATGAAACAAGTTAATCAAGTCTTTATGACCAATGATTATGATGCTTTTAGTAATATAGATGGAAATAGAGATATAAATCAGTTGCATATTAAAAGACTTAAAGAGTCTATGCAAACTAAATATATTTCTGTGCCTATAATTGTAAATGAAAAATTACAAATTATAGATGGGCAACATAGATTTTATTCTGCAAAAGAGTTAAATATGCCAATTTATTACATTGAGGTAGATGGGTTAGGTCTTATGGATGTTCATAGGCTAAACAGTAATACTAAAGATTGGAACGCTGACTCTTTTTTAAATGGATATTGTAAGCTAGGAAAAAAACAATATTTACTTTATAAAGATTTTAAAGACAGATTTGGCTTTGGTCACAATGAAATACAAGCATTACTTTCTAACAAAACTCGTATGGGTGGTAACAGAATACAAGATTTTAAAGATGGTAATTTTGTTATTGTAGATCTTAATCAGGCAATCAGAAACGCAGAAAAAATTACTATGTGTTCAAAATATTATGATGGCTACAAAAGAAGATCATTTATTTATGCTATGTTAGATTTGTTTAAAAGAGATGATTATAATCATTTAGAATTTTTAAATAAACTATCATTTCAATCTGTAAAATTGCAAGACTGCACAACAGTAGATCAATATTTAATTTTAATTGAAGAAATTTACAATTATAAAAGATCTAAAACAACTAAAGTAAGATTTTATTAAAAGGAGAAGTAAGTATGGCAGAGTATGATAATACCAATAGTTTTGTATTATTTCCAAATGACAAGGGAGATAATGATAAAAGACCTGACTTTACAGGTACTGTAACGCTTGAGGGAGGTAAGGAAATGTCACTTAGTGCATGGAATAAAACTTCCGCAAGAGGTGTATCTTATATGCAAGGTCGCTTGAGTGAACCTCAAAAGCCAAGCAATAACAACGGATCAAATGCTCCAAGAGAAACAGTATCTAAGGTTGCAGATGATATTCCGTTTTAATATAGGTTACATTGGCGTGTAGATACATTTGCTCTCAAGTGCAGTAGTTTGGAATAGGTCTGAATTATTGCGATGAGAACTTGGGAGTTGAATGTATTCATTTAATTTTAATAAAGGATATTTATGGAATATTTAAAAACAAAAACATTAATTATAATATTAGCAATTGCAATACTAGCTGGCATTCAATACTCAATATATCATTACAACCCAAGTAAGAATGGAGAAGATATAGTAACCATAGAAATAATTGGGGGTGGTCTGGAAGAAGAAGTATATGTTGATCCAAACATATATATAAATGATGAAAGTTTATTTCCATCTGATGAGATTACAACTCTTCCTGAAATAGAAAGTATTGATTCTGATTTAACTTTACCTCCATTAGAGGAGGTTTAGTTATGTCTGATAAAATAAATCCAGATCATTACAAGTTGGGAGGTATTGAAACCATAGAATATATGCAAGCCAAAATGAGTAAGGAAGAATTTTATGGTTATATAAAAGGCAACGCAATAAAATATATTAGTCGTGAAGGTTTAAAGTCTGAAAAACCTACAGATAGAATAGATGACTGTACCAAAACTATATGGTATCTTGAACAGATGATTAAAGTACATAAAGAAGAAATAGCAGTATTAGAAGCTAAAGTTAAAGAAGATGAATGGATAGACGATTCTTTGCATGACGAAGGTTAATTTAAAAAAAGAACACTTATGTAATGTTTGCGATAATTACGCTTGTTATCATGATGGAAAATTATGGTGGTGTAGTTTAACCTCTGACATAGGTACATATAATATGAAGGGAGTTTGCAAGCATGACAAAGAAAAAAGAAAAAAAACCAGAAATAAAGATTGATTACTTTCATGTAGATGGATATAAACATAGCATTACATTTACACCTGATAGCAATGATACAAAGTATCAAATATTAAATGAACATACTACAAGGATTGTAACGAAAGGAGTTTTTTAAACAGGAGGAATCACTATGATTGAGTATGCTTTTGTTATGGTAATAAGCACTAACCCTATAAAAGATGATTTTAAATATATAGGTAATTTTCAAAATTGTTTACAGGCAGAGCTTTATGTTTCATTGTTTTATCCAAACAAAAAAGCTAGTAGATGTTTAATGAAAGATTATATACATTTACCAGAGGGTACAGTTATTAGAAACATAGACATGGCAACCAATACTATAAGGTATAGAGATGTGCATAACAGTTGTAAGTTAAGGAGGGATTGTAATGGGAAAGGGTAGCGGAAGAAGACCAAAAGAAGTAACTGATGAAGATCTAGAAGAAGCATGGAATAGAATATTTAATTCAAAACCAGCTTCCGATCAGTTTGAATTACATAAACAAAAAGTTGCTTGGCGAGATGAAATGGTAAAAGAAGATCATGAAAAATCAATAAAGGATAAGTCTGATGGCAGTATCACCGACACAAAGAACATTAAAGAGGTTAAGAAATAGTGGAGAGTACCCATTAGTTTCTATTGTAGAAAGATGGAACGCATTTGCCAAGATACGCCAAGACCTTTTTGGCATAATTGATCTATTAGCAGTAGACAGTAAAGGTAATACAGTTGGCATACAGGTTACAAGTTATAGCAACATTAGTGCCAGAGTAAAGAAGATGGAGGATAGTGATGCTATCTCTCATTTAAGGGATGCTAACTGGGTTATTATTGTAGAGGGATGGCATAAGAAAAACAATAAATGGGTTAGTAGGATAGTAGATATTAGTTAAGGAGATTAATATGGCGGAAGCATTATCAGCACAAACAAGTACCTATATATTTACATTTGATAATGGTGAAAAAATAAAACGAAAACAATTAGCTGATTTAATAATTAAGACAATTGGAGAAGACAAAAAACATACATCACAAATAGCAAATGAAATAGGCATGAATTATCAATCAGTATTTGCTGTTATCAGAACATTAGAAACTGCGGAAATATTAATTAGTGAGAAACACAATAGGCATAATATGTACAAACTCCCTATGAGATGTGGGTTGGATACAGTTTTTAATCATAAAAAAAATTTAGATAATTTTAAAATTAAAAGCAAAAAAATATGCAGATTAAAAGGTTAATGGTTCTTTTAGAAGATTGGTCTACATGGATGAAACATGATAGCCATAAACTTGGATACCCTAGTAAATCATTAGGCATTGCTAGTGGAGGAGAATCATCAGAAGCATTTGATGATATGGTAGGGGAAGCTGATAGTAAGAATACTAAAACTATGAATGCAATTATAAATAGTTTACCTAGAGAACAAAGAGAAGCAGTATATGCTAGGTGGTTAGGAAGTAAGAAGCCTATTTATTATGAGTTAAAGTTAGAGTTAGCTATGGATAACTTATTGACTATTGCAGATAGAAGAATATATGCTTAACGCTAACATGAATTACAAAGAAAGAAACAACGGAAATAATTTTGCTGAAGACTTTTTTGAAAACTATTGTAAAAATTATTACTTACAAAGATTAGGTTTTGATGAAAAAAATAATTCAGTTCCAGAATTTTATAATGTAAATCCATTACTTCGCAACATACCAGATTATTTTGTATATGCTAATAAAAAAACATTTGTTTGCAATGTAAAGGGAACTGCTAATATTAAAGAAAAAGAAATAGATATTTTACCTGATCTTATTAATGCTTATCATAGTGATGAATGCCCTTTGATTTATGCTTTTTGTTTTTCAGGTTATAGCAAACCTATTTTTAAAAACTCTTTGACTGTTTTAAATTTGTATAAAAATTCTACTGATAAACAATGGCATGATAAAAAAGTTTATCGCACATTAAATTTATAACTAATCATCCAAGTCTTGTATGTTCATATAAGCACTATCAATAATTAATTCTACAGATGATCCATCATCTAAATGTATTACCATAGTATCTTCGCCATGCACAATATCAACATTATCAATAGTCTTATCTAACATATGAAGAGCTATCAATTGTATGTCCATCTTGATCCTTTTTATATGGGTATAACCGACTTTGATTTTATTTTTTGTATGGGTTTGCTTGACTTGCTCCATTTGCCACATGACTGGCATTGATACCTTTGGTACATATTTGTCAGAGATATTTGTACTCCTCTCTTTTGTAAATGATGACTACCACAATTAGGACATACCATTTCCTCTGTTTCTAAATTGTGATTAGGATGTATTTTAATCCATCCTTGTAATTTATAATACACTTCTTCTGTTAGCTTTACATCTTGTATATTATATTTTTTCATTAACCTCCATGCTTTAGGATTTTTACTCATACATTCAATCCATAAAGGCATACCTTCATGAGAAGTTTTTTGACCTACTCCTAACATTTGTGCAATGTAATCTAATTTATTACTAGCAAACTTAAATTTACCCCTAGCAGTTGTAAGCAGATCAATGTCTTTGTATGGACTAGGTGGTGGTAATTTTTGTAATAAAAATTCTTTATTAAGTGTAGGCATATCAAATCGTTTGCCGTTATAAGTAATAACTGCATCTGCTTCATCTATTAACTTATGTATTTCTTTTATCATCTTGGTAAAGGTGGTATGAAATATACTAGAAAAGTATACTTTCTTTTTACCTAACCATTTAGCCGCCCAACACAATACACTAGACGATTCTATTAGCTGACCTATGCTAATGTTTTGTTGAAACAATCCCCAATGAAAGCCTGTATGTGGAGAAGTTTCTATATCTAATATAAGTATTTTAATAAGTCCATCCGTATAATAAACATAATACTAAAGGAGTAATAGGTAATGCTGCAAGTACAGCAAGCGTAACTATTACAGGCTTACCAAATAGTTTTTTTAACGATTTCATTATTGCATCCAATTTCTAATAACTACAGATATTAAACTTCCAAAAAAAGCAGCACATGAAATAGCAATCCAAAAACCCCCTTTAGATCTTTCAGCTAAAGCTAAAATTTCTTTCATATCTTTTCTAAGTTCGTCTTGTCCTTTTTGCAAATGTTCTATTTGCTCTTTCATCTTGCCAAACTCTACTGGGTTTATGTCATTCATTATAAATCCAATCCTCTCATTAATTGTCGTAATTCTTCTTCTTGTCGTTTAGGTTTTTTAACAGTTTGCTCATCAATAATTCTACCAACAAGAGGAATATTTTTTCTACTTCTTTTAAAAGGAACTGGTGGATTTATAGCTTCGTCAATCATTTCATCAACTGTATCAGGTTCGTCTACATAGTCCAAAATATCTCGAACTAAATTAAAAGTAGGATCAATTGGAGGACTTATAATGTCATATAAAAATTGTTGTACATCTTTTGATTTACCTAATCTATCTGTACTGTATTTACTTAAAAATACAATATTCATTAAATTTTCAGCAAATTCACTTGGAATATTGTCTATGGTTATTTCTTCTGGAGATCCAACAAGTAATTTTTTTAATTGATCTGTTGTAGTTTGTGTTCCTCCAAGTGCAGCAGATAGCACTAAAGTATTTTTAAATGCTTCGCCATATTCACCTCTACCAATATTGGTAAGTATTTTTCTTCTTGCAAAATCTAATTGTTTTAATCCAAAAGATTTTAATGTATATAATATTTTTCCATTTTTTGCTTGTAAATATCCAACAGGCATTTGAGATAAACTAATAGGTTGTATTTTTGATAATTCACTAAACAAATAAAAACCAACATCATCAGTTTTTCTGCCTGTTCTTAAAGCTGCTACTAAATTATTAAATCCATCCTCTCCTAAAATTCCTTGCCATTCATTTTTAAATTGTTGGTATTGTTTAGGATTGGCTAATTTTCCTTGTTTGTTAAGTTTAATAACATCAGTTGCTTTTTCAATGGCAGAATTTATAGAAGTTGTTTTACCTACTCTATCTACCCTAGTAAATTGAGATAAATTAAATAATTTGTCAACAGCTTTGTCTAATCCTTTTTTATTTTCTGATATTTCTGCCGATACATTTCTGCCTAACCCAATTTCATCTATATTATATTTAAGTTTGTCACCAAATTTTTGTCTTCCCATTTGTTTCATTAAATTTTTAACTGATCTAAACATACCATTTTGAGCAATAGAAAATCCAACATCACCAGCTTGGACTATTGCAGAAGATGGGTTTGCTAACATAGCCATGTATGTTATATTTTTTGGTACTTGCATAATTCCTGAACCTTGCTCTCCAGTAATTAACCTTGCATTTAATATTTTTTGTACTTCTTTTGTTCTTGTACCTAAACCAAATGTTTCAGCCATTGCACCTATAGAATCTTGTAAATATTCATTACCATCTTCACTTCCCAATCTAGCATACTTACCTAAAAACTTAGCTTTTTCTGTTTGGTTAATGCTAGTTAGCATATATCTTTCTAACGCTTCTACTGGATCTAAATATTCATCTATTAATGATTCATCAATTCTTTGCATAACTCTAGAAGTTTTTCTTTTAGTTTGACCTTGCATAAATTTATTAATCTCATTAGCTTTTTCAATATCAGTAGCATTTCTTTTAAAGTTTTTTTGTGTTTTTTTATTTAAATCTGCTAAAACAGAATCAATTTCTTTTAGTTCTTGTTTGCTGTTTTGACTTCTTAACTTAGCATTAACCCTATCTAAATAGCTTTGATGATTTTTTACATATCTAGGAAAATAATTTTCTACTTTATCTATTTTTATTCCAGTTTTTATAGCTTCATTTCTTAATCTTTCTAATACTTTTCTTACATTAGAAAACCCTACATCATCACCAAGTATTTTTATAGCTTCAGAAAAATTACCATTAGACAATTCTTTTTTTAATTGAGTTTTTTGTGTAGCATTAAGTGAGGATGTTTGTTGCACAAATTTCTTAACATCAGCATCAAGTCTATTAGCTTTAGTTAAAATATTAAAATCCATTCTCATCATTTTAGCTGCTAACTCTGGAGCAATTTGTTTTAATTTTTCATAAGATGGTGTAATTAAATCTTCAACACCTCTACCAGCTTTTACTATGCCACTAGAAAGCCCTTGCAATACTTTATATTTAAAAGGATTTTTATCTGGATTAGTATATTTATCAAATCTAACTTTAGCTATATCATCTATAGCTTCAGATTGATTTTTAGGAATTTTAAATTGTATTCCAGCTTCTCTTTCCATTACTTTTATTTCATCTAAAGTTCTACCTGATTTATTAGCTAAATCTTCTTTAATTACTTTGCGTAATTCTTTTTCATTAATAACTCCACTTTTGTTAAATACTTTAGGATTATTAAAATAATCTTTACCACCATTATTTCTAATAATTTGAGCAGCTTGTGTATTTAATTCTTCCATAAAATCTACTGCTGTCAATTCTGTTTTATCCTTTAACACTAATTTATTTATTGCTTCATTAGTTTTATTTAATCCAGACTTAACGCCTTTATACGCTACAGGAGCAGCAGTTCTTAAAGCAACTCCACCAACTGTACCAATACCAACATCTCTTCCTGTCTTTATAGGATCTATTTTTCCTGTGTCTGCTTTTTGTTGTAATGCAGAATATTCTCCTGCCCATAAACCAGATAACGCACCAAACTTTGCACCTGCTTTATATAGCTTATCACTCTTACTTAACAATGCTGCTGGTCCAGCCATTATAGTTGTAGGACTTAATAAACTTCCTCCAATTTCACCCACTAATGCCTGACCACTTTCTTTCATTTCATCAGTAAGTTTAGGATAATTTTTATTTGCATCATCAATGTTTTGTTGCTTTAGATATTCTCTTCTTTCATCTTCTGAATCTAATGTTTGAAAATCATCATATCTTTTATTTGTTTTTTCAACTACATCTTTACTTACAAAGCCAAAAGAAGTATTGTATCCTTGCTTACCATTAACTTCTGTTTCTTCAAGATTGGTAGTGTCATAACGATTACCTGCAAATACTTTAGGAAATTTAGATTTTAAAATCCTCATTGCATATCCAACATCAGATGTGCCTATTTCAGCTCCATAACCTCTAGCATCAGATTCCCATCCATCATAAGCACCTTGAATAGAAGCATCTTTTCCTTGATTACTGGTTGCTTCTTTAAATTGAGAAAAGTCTTCAACTTCTTTAAATTGAGAAAAGTCTTCAACTTCTTTAAATTGAGAAAAGTCTTCAGCCATTATCTTGTTCTCTGTATACCATCAGGATCTATAAATTTTGTACCTTTAGGCAATGCTTTTGCTTCCTCTACAGAATTAACTTTTATTATATTTGTAGAAGTATCTATATTTGGCGGTGCTGCATTGTTAAGTTTTTCTTTAGTAAAATTTAAAAATTTATTGCTATCATATAATTCGTCAGCTCCAAGTATCTGACCTCTTCTTAAAGCATTACTGTCCTTAAATAATTCTATTGCTTGATTTTGTGCATCAGCAGTATTAACTTTTTGAATTTTTTGAATTTGTTTTGCAACTGCTGCAATATCATTTGCAATAGCGAATGTATTGTTTGAACTTGGTACAAAGCCAAATGTTGGATTTTTTTTATTAATTATGTCTGCCATAATTGTTTTATAATTAAGAGCAGTTGGATCACCAATTCTTTGTTCTGATGAGAAAAATGGCTCTCCCTGTGGAATAAAATCATCAGGTATATTATCATTATTTTCATCTTTAGCAGGATCTCCCTGTACTAAATAAGATTGAGTTTTACCAGATGGTAGAACAAATTTTACATACTGAGGATTTTTTCTATCTTGTCCTGTAACCATAGCATTTAATTGAGCAGTAGTCATACTATCTACTAATGCTACTTGATCTGGATTATATGTTCCCTTTGGTGCATTTTTTATTTGATTAATTAATTGTGCTTTACGAGCTTCTGCATCTACACCTCTTTTAAATGTATCTAACGCATACTTATTTTTTGCATCAACAGGTAATTGATCATAAGATTTTTGAGAAGCATCTACAGCACTTAACAAAGGTGATTTTAAATAAACTGGATTAAATGCACTTCCTACATTTTTATCAAAATCTTGAAGACCAAAACGAAGTGCTCCTTGTATTAAGGCATTACGCTTTCCTCTTTTATCTGCTTTTGCAACAGCATCAGTATAATCTTGTTCACTTAATAAGCCTACATCTTTCATTTGTTTAAAACTTTCTGGAACAGAAGAACCAAGCAAATTTAACTCGCTGAAAGTTTCACCAACTCCTTCAAATGGTTTTTTTGCTTTTCGTAATAAATCAAATAAATTAAACTCTGCCATAATTTTTTTCCTTAAAGTGCTGGTCTATATAATTCACGAAGTTTTCTCATTTCTATTTCTTCTTCTGTTTCAGGTCTAGGTATTGTTGTAGCTGGTGTTGCTACTTCTATATTTAAACCAGTATTGTTTTCAGGATTAAATTGTCCTTGTGCTACATTATTATCTACCTGCAATAATCCTTTATCTTTAGGCATTAATTTATTTGCTCCTAAAAGACCTAGTTCTAATTTATCCATAGTATCTAAATCACTTAACCCTTCTGCAACAGAATCATATCCTGCTCCTAGCATATCAGTAACAGATGTAATAGAATCTAATCCACCACTAGATGTAGGAATTGTACTTAAACCACTCATTAAATTAGCACCACCTGATAAAGTATTTGCCATAGCAGGATTTTGGATTAATGGGTTCATCATCATAGAAGATCCTACTTTTGCAGTTGTCCCACCTGCTCCTGCTGCTGCTCCTTTCCCTCCGTCTGCACCCAATGTGCCGCCTGTAAGACCTATACCTGCTCCTGTTAAGCCATCACCGCCCATCATTTTATCTATGCTATATCCAGCTATAGTTGTTGCTATAGGTATTGCGAGTGCTTGAAACATTATTTACCACCTCCGCTAGAAGTTGTTGTAGTAGTCATAGGTGTTGGAGCTCCATATGCTGCTGACAAGAAACTAGATAATTGTTTTTGTGGTGCGTTAGCTCCATACTCAAATCTACCTATATCAGATTGTAATTTTTGTCTTGCGTAATCTTCTTCTGTAGCACCTACTTTTGCTAGTTGTCCTATATCAGAATAATCTGCTGCTGCTAAACTAGGAGCTCCTGATATAGCTGCATCCTGCCTAGCTCTTTCACTAGCAAAGTTTTGATAAGCTAACTCTGCACCTTTACCTGTAAGTGCATTTGCTAAATTATCTCTAGCTTTATCTTCCATATCAAACATTGCATCAGAACCATATCTTCCTGCTTGAGATGCTCTTGTACCTATACCTCTTATAGCTTCATTAAATTGTGATATTACAGGCTTAGATGCACTATCCATCATTGCTGTAAAATATGGATTACCTGCTGATAATCTATCACCACGAATAGTAGATAGTTGTTCTGCTTGAGCTGCTGGTAATAATGGACTACCTGCTGTTGCTCTAGCTCTAGCTGCATCTAACGCAGTAGTGGTTGTTGCTCCTGCTGGTACATAAGTATCATCTGGAAAATAATCTGGAGCTCCTTCATCATAAAGCCTAGATGCTTCATCTAAACCTTTTCTAATATAAGGTTTTAGCATAGGGTCAATTTCTTGCGTTTGTGTTTGTTGCTGTGGACTACCGCCCTTTGCAAGTATTCTACCCATCTTTCCATTATCAATAGATTGGTTTCCGTCTAGCTCTGGAAAATAATCGTTCATAGTTTTAGCTCCATTAGTGTGTATTTTTTTTCATAACCATATAGTTTGTTAAATAACCTAACTATACTTTCGTATTTAGTAGAACCTTGAATACAAGTTCCACCATTTGCTTTTACCCAAATCTTAAAATCTTTAAATCCTGCTTTTGTATTTCTACCACCCATATAGGTAATATAGGCTACTCTGTCATTAGGAAAGTTTATCCATTGGACAGTAAATGCACAAAGACATTTCTCTTTGTTCATAAGTAATAGTAATTGTTGTTGCCCTTGTATAACTTGTAGTTTAAGTTGATCAGCAGTAAACTCACCATTACCTTTATCTAATGCTTTTTGTAATAATGGTTCTGCTAAATCCCAATACTGATATACAAAGTTAGTTGGTACTACATATAGTTTCATACTGTAATAATATCACTTAACCTACTATAATATAATCAAAATTTAAATCTGCATGACCTACACTTGTGTGTGTGATAACTGCACTACCTTTAGCATGAGTTGAAATGTAAGGTGATTGTGCTGCTGCATTTGCAGTTAAAGGAGATAGTATTATGACACTATCAAACCCTAGTCTTTCATCATTTAAAGTAGTGGTTGTAGAACTAGCAGTTAGTGTTACTGTCCCACTATTGTTAGTCTTGCCATTCATAGCATTGTTTACTACCTCTGATACTGCTCTAGGTTCACCACCCTGATAAGGCAATGTTCTATACATTCTAGGCATTATCTATTACCTCTAGGTATGGTGTATACATCTACTGCCATACAATTAGTCCAACTACCTGTAGGCTCTACACTAACCCGGTGATACCTACCAGAACTTCTAACACTTGCTCTACCTTCATCTGTGGTAGCTACTGGTGTAGTAAATACAATTGCATCATCTAATTCTTTACGACTAGCTATAGATATATTGGCACTACCATTATCTACTTGTGGCCTTAATAAGTTTACAAAAGAGTTATAACCTACCTCTATATCAGTAGTTACTAATTTAGAGTTATATGCACTTCCTGTAAAAGTAGATAGTTTAGTACCTGTAGCTCCTGCAAATAGGAACTTACCACCTGCCCATAATCTAGCATCAAGTGATGCAGGCATAGTATCTATATCGGTGTACCCTAGTGTACCTAATCCTTCTAAAGTCGTGCCTACAGTCGCTATATTGCCTAGCACAGTAGAGGTTGTATCAACATGACTCCACTTACCTAGTGTCCAGTTATATACTAATATAGTTCTACCACCAGATGTGTTTGCATAATTCCAAACAGCAATGTTGGAAGTAGGATTTATAGATGCACTCATGTTATCTATAAGTGTTAAATCTATATCAGTAAAGAACCAACGATCAATTTTTTCATTTCCAATAGGTGTTACATTTGTACCATCACAACTATAGAAACCATCATCACTTAAAAAGAAAGTAACATTATTGTATTGACATACAGAGTTTCCATTTAGACAACCTAATCCTCTGGAGATGTTGTCAAACTGAAAGAATAATGGTGAACCTACATAACTCATTCTGCTAATAGACTTTTCTAACAGTATAAGACCAAACTCACCACCTGTTACTGCTTGTATATTACCACCATCTGCAATTACTTGATTGTCTGCTTGTGATGTAGCACCTGCTGTCCAATCAGTTTCATCATTGATGTCTGACCATTGTACTGTTGAGTTACCTAGTGTTCCTGTATTGACATAACCTGTTACTACAAAATCTCTTACTACAGCTACTTGTCTAGCTACTGGTGATGTGGCTATATCTGCCCATGCTGTAGATGTACCAATAGTCCAGTATTGAAGAATAGCGTTACCATTAGCTGCAATAACTGTTTTGCCAAATTGTACAAACTTCCAAGCTAATGTACTGCTATAACCACCAGATTTAGATTTATCTTCTAATGCTTCTGTAGTGTTGTTAAACTTAAATAGTTTAGTAGCACCACCTGCAAATATAACTACTTCTGTACCCCATTTAGCTACAAACACAGAGTTTATATCTTCTGCTGCTGCATCACTAAAATCTACTGCATTAGGAAATGGTTGGTAGCCTATAGATACAGGGATTACATTTAGTGCATCGTTTAAACCACCTGCATTATCAGGTTGGTCAGGTAGCCATTCATTAAACTGTACTCTTTGTGTAGGCATATTAAGTCTTTATAATAAAGTTAATTCCTCTGTATGGAGGTAAGTTAGTATTAGTTGCAGATGAACCTTCTGTGCTATTTGTAGTCGCTACTGTAATACCTGTAGTTGCTGTAAAAGTTTGAAAGTTTCTACCACCACCATCACTTCCAGAATTTCTTGTTGTACCTGATACAGATGTTGTAGTACCAAACTCAACTGATGCTCCCTCTCTGTGCGAATGACTAGGGTCTGTAACTACAGATGTTGCTGTGTGAGTATGGCTTGGTAATGTAGAATCAGCACTACCACCTGTAGCATTTAGAGCATAGGTACTTCCAGAGCCAACAGGAAACTTATCTCTCATGTCTGGTACATTAAATGTAGAGCTACCATCACCTGCACCATAAGTAGTTCCTATAAGAGCAAACAATGTAGCGTAGGTAGAACGAGATACTGCTGCACCATTACATAATAACCAACCTGTAGGAGCAGATGCTGCACCATACATTTGTATAAATCCTGCTAAAACACCATCTACTTTATCTGCCCAAGTAGGCGTAGCACCAGAACCTGCACTTGTCATAACTTGACCAGATGTTCCTGTAGCACCATCTAGTGTGAAAGCACCTGTAACGGCTAGTGTGCCAGAGCTAGTAAGTGTACCTGCGTTAGTTTGGTTATCACCACTAGCACCACTTTGCCAATTATTACATTGTGCCATTACTTCACGAATAGCATTGTTGATCGTAGCAGGTGGGCAACCCTCTGCAATATTTACACCACCAACATCTGTATTAGAAGCTGCTGTAGATGACCATTCACTAATCTTTGTTCTACTCATATTATCCTATCCTTAACCATGTGTTTTCGCCAACAGGCACATCTGTCCAATTGTTACCTTGAATATGTCCGTTAGCAGTTAAAGTAACTGTAGCTGATATAGATGCTACAGCACTATCTGTTTCTACTCCTGAAGCCGTTACTGTTGCGACTCCTGATGCCGTACCTACCCCACTCCAAATTGCTACAGAGGATGCAGATACTGAACCTACGCTAGAAATACTTGCTGTGCCAAATACTGGTGTGGCAAGGGTTATAGCTGTAACTGTAGCTGAACCAGTAATGGTTGCAGAACCAACTGCTACCCCTTCTGGAGATGCTGATAAAGTTGCAACGCCTGATATAGTGGCTACCCCAGTAGAGGTTATTGGTGCTGGTGTTGCCGATACAGATGCTACTGCTGATATAGAAGCTGTGCTAGTAACTGGCAATCCACTTGTAACTGCTGTTACAGTAGCGACTGCTGATATAGTAGCAACGCCAAGATGTACAGAGGTTGCTATAGCACTAAAAGGAGCTGCTGAAAAACTACTTATACCAAACATTCATTGCTCCTAAAATTTATCAAGTGTTTTTTTAATTTTATCTAATATCATAGGCATAAGTTTCATTCCTGAATAACCTACAAAAAATGCTAATGCAGGTGCAAAAGTATCATGTAAGTTAAAGGATGCCATAACTGGTGGTATTAGAAATTTAGCTGATACAAGTGCTATACCTATATTGTAGAATAATTCTTGTCTATGTCTTTTTCTTTCTACTAACCAATTTATATGACCACCTTTTGGTCGCTTACCTTTTACTTTTTTAGTATTATAGTTACATAACCCACCAGCTATTGATGCTAATACAACAAGCCAGTCCATTAGTTTGCATCTTCTGGAGTATTACCTTCGGCTACCCATGCTAAATATTCTTTGTAGTCTGTGTTTGCATTATCAGCAGGAATTATTGCACCATCTGACCTTACAACACCTAAATTATCTTGCATTAATCTATATGTATATTCCATTTTAGAACTCCGAAGTAAAAACAAAGGTTGACCTAAATCCTACACCTGCTGCACTTGCCCATCCTGAAGGTGTAAAAGCATATAAATGACTAAAACCAGTAGTTGTCATGGTTGCAGCAGCAATCGTTAAGTCTGATGTAGCACCTGTATCTAACCTATAAACCCTGTTAGCTGTTCCAGAATAACTTAATGTTAATGTAGGTGAAGCTCTCATAACAGTATTAAAAGGAAATCCTATAATACCTGCGTTATAATAAGCATTAACAGATTGGTCATGCACTTGATAATACCTTTGGCATAATGCAAATTGTTGCCCATATTGTAAGTTTTCAAAATCTGTAGCATTAACTCCTGCTTCTAGTTGTACTCCAGTAACATTCCAATTAGAAATTGTACCTATGTTTTGTATTGTGCCTGATGGTTGAAATTTATTTCCTGCCTGCCAAGCATCTGCTGTTCCTTGATAAGTTGTGCCTGTACCTAAACCAAAAGTAATAATCATTCCAGCAGTATTATCTGTATCCCAAGTTCCTGATGTATCTCCAGCAATAGTTACAGTCTTATATTCCCATGTGTTAGCAACCGAAACTGTATAAGCAAATGGATAACTTCTATCTTCATTGCCATTATTTAAAGCAGCTCCATGAGAACCTGTTAAAGATGATTTTACCCAAAACGATATAGTTACTGATTGTGCTGAAGCAGTACCAAATCCTAAATCAACAATATTATGACCTTCAATCATTTGTCTAACCATACCAAATTGACTAGCTGTAATAGAAGAATCAGCAGTTGTAATATTATATTTTAGACATTTTGTAAATTGTCCAGTAGGTCCATCTGTTTCTTGAGAAACAGTAGCAGCTCCATCAGATGCTTCCCATGCTTTCCATCTATCACAAGCATGATAGCCACCAGCAGCACCTGCTGTACCTGATGTACCTCGTTGTGCAATCAGCATATTACCATTAATAATTTTATTTTTTTGTGCAGGAGCTGTTGCTTGTATAGTGCCATCGTTATATGTAACACCGTTTGTTCCGTTAATAACTACTGACATTATTTATCCCCCTTCGGATACTTTGCTTTGACTTCTTTTATATGGTTAAGCCATGTTTCAGTACCATTTTGTACATCATGATATTGCATATCTAGCTGTTCAGCTAATGGTTTGTATGCTTTAGCTCTTTGTTCTTTATAAGCGTTGGGATTTACCCAAGCGTTTACTTGAGTCATATCTATCTCTACTTTGTTTCCATCTTTATCCATAGCACCTGCTGTATCATCAACAGTAACTACATTAGGATATAATGCATATATAGCGTCATGATTCATCCTGCTATCTCCATTAATGTTATTACTTGTGGTGCTCTAGTATGTTGAGCATCGTCGTTGTCTGTTGCATTTCTTCCTAAATATAAAGTACCACCACCAACAGCACCAGCTTTTATTTTATAAGTTACTGCAGACGTTGTGCTTGGCGTATCAAGCCAATTAATACTTGCAGTCATAAGTGTAGGTGCTGCAAAAATTCCGTTGTACAAACTACCTGTAAAAGTTTGCGTTTTACTACCCGATGCATCACCGCCAGCAATAATTGTAGAATCTCTATATGCTTGAACAACACCATTATCGGTGCTAACACCAGCAATACTAGCCATAAACAAAATTTTGCTAGACGTTGCAGATGGAGTTATGTTTAAGGATAATCCTGTAACATCTACTAAACTTGAAGAGGTGGTAGTAAAAACATCTGTTTTTTGAACTTGTAGTACTTGCAATATCTTACCTACCCCTGATGTTAAGGCTACTGTTCCTGTACTTGCAGGTAGTGTGATTGTATTGGTTCCTGATACTGCTGGTGCTGCAACTGTAATAGCTCCAGATGTATCTCCTGTTAATACTATGTTAGCCATTATCCTGCTACCTCCATAATTGTAAATGTTGGTTTTGCATATCCCAATACATAAGAGTCACTTGCAGCAGCAAAATAGTAAGCTGTATCACTACCCTCTTTACGATTATACATAGTATAAGTTCTAGCAGTAGTTGAACCACTTGCTACTGTAGTAGTAAACTGTATAGAATCACCATCATTGTCATCTGTGTCTACTTGTCTTGCACTACCATGACAACCCAATCTGCTTCCAGCTGTGCCTAAATTAACATCAGCAGAATTAGTGTGGTCATAAAACTTAAATTGAGATATTTGTGAACTAAAACCACCACCAAATTTAAACGACATAGTAAGCACTAATGTACTAGATGCACTTTTGGGAGTAATTGCTAATCTTAATAAGCTAGTAGTTTCAGCAAAAGTTGTGTTTGTAGTAGTAACTAATCCTGGGTCTGGAGTAACCATTACCATTTGTAATATACTTCCAGTACCACCATTAAAACCTGAACTGTTTACTGTTGCTTTTGTAGTACCTCCAGATTGCAGTTCTATTATTCCAGAAGTATCAGAAGTTAGTTTTAATCCGTTACTTGTATCTGCATTAATTATTGTAGCCATATTATAATACCACCCATCTTTGACCAGAAGGAACAGTAACTGTTACTCCTGAATTAATTGTTATTGGACTTACAGACATACCATTTTTATTAGTAGCAAATGTAAAATTAGTTGTAATAGCATTAGCATTTTCATATATAGCTCCACCTGCTGATGCACCACCTGCTTCTGCCCATGTTAATACACCAGACCCATCAGTTTGTAAAAACTCATTAGCATCACCATCATCATTAGGAAAGGTTAATGTGTATGTTGCTCCTGCACTATGTGGTGGACTTTTAAGTTTAATACCATGAGTGTTAGCGTAACAGTTTAGCTGTATGTAACCATCTTGTGTACCACTACCTTTGGCTTCAAGGCTAGGTACAGAAGCTGTAGATACTAAATTTAGTTTGTCTACTGTTACAGCATCATTAGCTATTGTTAATGCTGTTGCACCAGTAACATCTCCTGTATGAGTAGCATTAGTTACTTTAGCAGTATTAGCTGCAATTTCTGTATTAATAGAGTTAGCTAATTTATCTGCTGTTACAGCATCATCTGTAATATTACTTGTTACAACCACATTACTGCCACTAATATTATCAGACGAATCTAATACTACAGCTTTTTCGGCAGGGTAAGTACAGAATACATCACTCGTACCAGCTAAAGTAATTTTAGTAGTTCCACCTGCACTAGATTCTAATACAGTATCTCTAGATAAAGTAGTGCCTGATGCTGTATATGTACCTAATCCTACCTCGTAGTTGTTTCCACTTTTAATAGCATAGTAGGTTGTGTTTAAATTACCAATAGCTGCAAAAGATTGAAACCCTGCTTTAGCACCAGCTAATGTAACTGTACCAGTACCAGTAGTCGTG
>WLWH01000935.1_pt1 | contig 21911 bp, 50 predicted proteins | sample 6712741 | NCBI WGS metagenome assembly WLWH01 (sample SAMN12718694, study PRJNA515312) | sponge metagenome | isolation source: marine sponge | host: Mycale hentscheli | place: New Zealand: South Island, Marlborough, Capsize Point | collected 2003-05-01
ATTACTTATAATTATATCAGTTACTCTAGCAGTAATAAATTGAGCTTTTAATGTATTTAATTGGTTAAATATATCTTCTTTATTAAGCCCAACAGAATTAAAGTTTTGATTTAAACTTCCGAAACCTGCTTTATTTATTGCCATCTTTTTTACCTTCGAAGTTAGTATTTAGTTTATCTAATTCCTCCATTAATTGTTGTTTTTCTTCTTCCGTTATACCCATTGATTCTTCGCCACCACTATTATTAAGCGCACGTTGTACTATAGTAGCCATTTTAATTAATTGTTCATCGTTACGAACGCCAATTTCCATGTATTCTTTAATAAGTGGAACTATTAAAGTTGCATCACCTATATCATTTATAAGTGGTTTTAACTCCAGACGTACTAACATTTATACTCAAATCACTGACAAATGGACCAGAAGCAGCAAATCTTTCTCCAAGACTCCCTTGGAAATACAAGTTAAATTAATACCTTGTGCAGTACCTCCTATGCCACTTGGTCTATACTCTGCCTTAATATCTGATTTTACTTCTATTGTTTTATTTTGCAATATTACTGTGAAAGCTAATTCTGTTTTAGTTCTATTATCTTTTAGATAATCAAGCCCCAGTGTTTTTCCACAATCAGCATGCTTTGGCTTTACATCAATAACTTTATAGTCAGTTGAAATTAAACCTTCAAGCTTATCTGAATAAGTTAGTTTATAGCCAGAAAGTATAAGTGATCTTTTGGCTTTACTAAATACATCAGTAGAAATACTTGATTTAGCAGTTTCCGACTGCCCTGTAGGGGCTTTGTATGTAAAAGCACAACTAGCAATTGATAATGCTAGTGGTAATATTAATAGTTTCTTCATTGTTGCTCTTGTTTCGTTATTTATTATGTCAGTCATTTTGTTTTAAAGTAGTTTTGGTATTAATATTAGTTTTTTTATCATTTTAATGTTTCATTTCTTAAAAATAGATTTAATTCTTTTTCTTAGTGATTGAAATTTAGAAAAATCTTTTAAAATAGAATCTGGTTTAAATTTATGAGCAAATCTTCTTTTAATCTTTCTTTCTCCTATTACTTTTGCTGGTACTCCGCCAACTATTGAGTAAGGCTCTACATCCTTAGTTACTACTGCACAAGTTGCTATTACTGCTCCATCTCCTATTTTAACTCCTCCTTTTATTCTGGCTGAATCTCCTATCCAAACATCATTTCCTATTTCAACTGGATGAGATACATCGTTAAATAGTGCAACATATTGCTCATTATTAGTCTCCATAAAAGACTTAGTATAAAAGAAGGGGCTTGTTGATATCCTGTCCATTGGGTGATTATGTAGCCCTATACTAACATTGTTAGCTATTGAGCAGAACCTACCTATCTTTAGTTTAGAGTAATACGCAAAGTTTCTTCCTACGTAGCTATATAACCCCACTTCAATATCATTATGTAAATAATCGGCTGTAAATTTACATGGTAACTCAAATCTAACATTGGGCATTCTATGAACACCCATAATATCTGTGTCAAAACCTATTGCCTTTAGTTTCTTTCTAGTCTTTTTATTAAAATTGATTTTCATATTCTTTCATAATATTGTTTAAATGAAATAATGCTTTTTCTTTGTAATTAGACATTTGCAATTTTTTGTTTAATTTTTGCTATATTTTCTGGCTTTAATAAGCCTTCAACAATATTTCTTTCTTCGTTAATATTTTTCGAATTTGTCGCTAATATTTTTTTAAATACCTTGTCAATATTTTTTGAATTTGGCTCAATTCCATTTTCTAGCATTTCAAGAGCTATTCTTAAAGTCATTGATTTACCGCTTTTAGTTAATTTTGTATTTTTGTTTTCAAAAAATTTTTTAGTAACTGACATAATATTTTTTATTTAATTGTTAATAACTTTGTTACCTTTATACTAATACTATGTATCAGTTATGTCAAGTCTTTTTCTTAAAATTAATTCATTTAATTTATCAATTGTGTTTGGGTGTGGTTTTCTTTTACCTTGTTCATAGGCTCGTATTGAGGCTAGGGAGCATTTAATTAAAGGGGCTAGCTCTTCTTGGGTGTAGTTTAGTTCGTTTCTTTTTTGTTTAAATTCTTTTTTGTTCACAATATTTGTTAATTATTTAGTTAAAGTTATACTACTACATAGTATTAGTAATGTCAACAACTAAAATTAATAAAATGCATTATTTTTTCTTTTCAAGATTTTTGTATTTTTCTATAATTATTTTATTCTCTGTTGCATTATAGCAATTAAGTAGCTCTTTATAAAATTCCAATAATCTGTTTAGTTTATCTGGGTTGCCTCTAGGAGAATTAGCAATATGATTAATTTGTTTATGAACTCTGTCTATTGTTGCCTTCATTGAATATTTTCAAGTAATTTGTTAGTTAATTCAATTAAATCATCTTGGCTAAAATTATCTTCTTCCCATTTCTTCAATGGTATGTTGTGTATTCCTTTTGTTCCTGTGTGGCAACTTTCGCAGATTGCCATTGTAAACAAATCACTTGCTTTTAATCCAAGCCCCATGCCTATTTTATGATGTGCAATTGTTTTGCTTTTTTGCTGTCTTTTTTTTGCAAAGCAATTTACGCAGGGTATTTCGTGAATATCTGACAGTCTTTTTTTGTCTTTGTAGCCATTTCTAAATTTAGGTTCTGGCTTAATTAAGTTAATCATTTTCCAAAAATTTCTTCCACTGAATGAAAGGGTCTTGTTTTTTTTCCGTCATTATCAGTAAACTTTATGATATTGGCGTGTCCAAAATGGGTGTCTGATATTAAATAGCTAGTCATTTTTATTTTATATTCCATATTTCAATTGGTAAATATTTCCTGCATATATCAGCTGTTAGTTTCTGGTTTTTCTTTCTAGCAGCAGCATAAGCAGCAGCAGTATCAGCAGCATTAGCAGCAGCAGTAGCAGCAGCAGCAGCAGCAGTAGCATAAGCAGCAGTATCAGCAGCAGCATCAGCAGCATAAGCAGCATAAGCAGCAGCAGCAGCATCATAAGCAGCATAAGCAGCATAAGCAGCAGCAGCAGCATCATAAGCATCATCTAATTGTTTTCTTGTGGCTTTCCCCTCGCCATATTTGATTGCCATGTCAACCGCTTCTTTGCTTCGTTCATTTTCCATCAAGTGTCTTACTGTGTTTGCACAATGACCTGCGATTAAAGTTCTTAATTTCTTATTTCTAGGATTAGATCTAGCAAATAACCACAAAATCCAATCACCTCTTTCACAATTATTTAAAAATTCTTCCAGGGTGAAGTCTTTAGCCAATAAATAACCATCTTCACAAGCATTGTGTTTTTTTAGAAATTCTTTTAGTGTTTTCATGCTTATTTGTTTTTGTTAATAAACTTATTAATTATTTAAAGCCTCTTCAATTTTATTAATAGTATTTAAATTAGGAATATTACAACCTTTTAAGGCATTATGAATAGTTGCCCTGGAGACTCTAGCCACTTTAGCAAGTTCTGAAATATTTATATTTTTATTTCTCATCTTAGCTTTCCAACTTTTTACAGTATTTACCTTTAAAGTTATTAATTGTTCTTTTCGCATTTTTTATTTAATTAAGATTAGCAAAAGACATGTTAATATATTAAATTATATTTGTCAAACATTTATTATACATTAATATGTAAATCATACCTTATCATTTTTGTACACTTTTATACAATATTAATAGAATTGTAAAACATTTATTTGACATATCAAATCATACATGTAATACTGGTTTTGGGAGTGGTAAACTCTAAAAGGCGTGGTAAACCTAATATTAGTAATAAATTTAATTTTTTATGAAAGAAATAATTTTTAGTAAATTAATTTTAGCTGAACTTGCTGCTTATTTTATTTTATCAATTTTAATTTTTTAATTATGAGAGTAGAAAATTCAATATCTATAAAAATACTACTGAAAAGGATTGAACTAAGTGATTCAAATATCCTTAAAGTTCTTAGCGTTGCTCGTGATGCTGGAATAAAAAGGCTTTACAAAGTTATTAACAGATTAAATAAAGAGGCAAAATGATAATAAATAAACAAGAAGAACTAGAAGCATTAATTGACTCTAACAACGATATAATCATTGAAGATGATTTAATAATAAGATGTGATATTAACATTGATGCAAATATTAACGCAAGGAATATTAACGCAAGGAATATTAACGCAGTGGATATTAAAGCATGGGATATTAAAGCAGGGGATATTAACGCAAGGAATATTAAAGCATGGGATATTAACGCAGTGGATATTAAAGCATGGGATATTAAAGCAAGGAATATTAAAGCATGGGATATTAACGCATGGGATATTAAAGCAGGGGATATTAACGCAGGGGATATTAAAGCATGGGATATTAAAGCATGGGATATTAACGCAGGGGATATTGAATATTACGCTGCCTGTTATGCTTGCAATTCCATAATTTGCAAATCAATTAAGGGGCAAAGAACAAATAGCAAACACTTCGTATTAGATGGAGAGTTAAAAATTAAGGAGGAAGATGCTAAATAAATTAAAATACTATCTGAACCAATTTGGATTTAAAATATATTATAACCGCTATGAAATTTTTAGAAAAATATAAAGAATATATTTTACCGCTGCTTTGCTTATATGCGAGTAGTATTTTTATAATTTATACCATAATAACATCATGATTACGCAAAGAGAAATAAAACTAGAACTCAAAGATTCTTTAAAAGATTTATCACAAGTTACTACTAAAGCCATTTCAGATTATGTATATAAAAATCTAAATAGTAGTGATGATATTGATCTCGTCAAAGAAGTGTTGAATAACTCATATAAGTTGAAAAATGACAAATAAAACAATAGAACAAATACAAGAAGAAAACCGCAAGCTAATTATACGAGCCAACAATCCAGAGGCTAAGAGTTATGAGGAGGCTTTAGAGATGGAGTTGGGTTTTGGATGTGGGGTAGTTTTAAATAAAGAATTTAAATACTACAACACTTGGAAATCATGCTTTGAAAAAAAGGGGTCAATTGTTATAAAGGGAATTTCAGATTGTGCAATCACATTGGGCTATCGTGATGAATATCACAATGAATTTATTAGTTTAGGTGATAATTTTTTTAAAGAAAAAGGATTTTGCAAAATAATAGGCAAGCCATTAACTCTAGATAGAGTTTTAATAGCCTTAAAAAACAATGGAGATCTTCATTATTACACACTTGAATACATTTTTTATATATCTCTAGTTAATCAAAATGCAGATGATCAAATAGAGTGGAACTTAACCAAACCAATCCTAGAAGAGCAAGACGAAGAAACACAAAGAGAAATAAACAAATTACTTAACAATGCTAAATAAAATAATGTCAACAAACACTAAAGAGCTTTTAATTGAAGAGCTAAAAGAAAAAATAGAAACAATCCAAGAACAAGACTTTCCTTTTATGGAAGTTGGAACAGGAGATGAACAAATAGAGAGCTACAAAGATTGTTTAGAGCATGAAGATATAGATGATCGTTTGTTTAGCTTGCAAGATTGTTTAAGCGATCATCAAGGAATTGTTGAGCAGAATAGTTATACTGATTATATTAATTAAAATAAAATAACATGACTAAACAATTTTACAAAAAACAAATAGAAAAGGAACTAAAAAGAATTAAACCTTTTTCTCACAAACTAGACTATATGCAAAGAGATGAACTAAGATTTGCAAAAGAAGACCTATTTGAAAAAGATTACGACTTAGCAGATTATGAACAATGTTTATCAAACTTAAAAGACATTGTATTAAAATGAGAGGTCAGATATTTTACGAAAAACCACAACTTAAAAATGGCTGCATTACTTGCCTAAAGAATGAAGCAAAAGAAGACGATTACGAGTGCTGGGATTGTATAGATAAACACACCCAAAAAATGAAAAAAATCAGAGAGAACAAGCTATTATTCAAGACTCAATACAAAATTGGGAAAAATTACATCAGAAAACCTAACAAAAATAAAGGCTCTAAAAGGCTATCCTCAAAATAATACAATCAACTGTACCATTTTAAAGAAATAAATAAAAACAAATATTAATTATTGACATAGTATTTTATACTCTTTTCTAGATTACAACAACGAATCTAGGGGGAAGTTGTAAGAGCCTTCCTCCGACCTTGCTCTTACAATATTAATATATTAAGGTTATGTCAAAAAATTCATTTTTATTACACAAAGACAGCTTAGTCATTTTAGAGAAAATGACAGATGAACAAGCTGGTAAATTCATAAAAAGTATATATAGCTTTCAAAAGAGTAACGAGCTTCCTGCAATGGATTTTGCAATGGAAATGGCAATTACTCCCTTCTTAAATCAATTTAAAAGAGATCAAGAAAAATATAAAAAAGCAGAAATTGGCGGTAGAATAGGTAACTTAAAGAAGTATCACGAAGATATTTATAAAAAATATAACGATAACGAAATAACCCTTGAAGAGGCGGAATCATTGGCTTATCCCCACAAAAAAGAGCTTGATTCTCGCCCCCCGATCGCCCCCGATCGCCCCCGATCGCTAAGTGTAAGTGATAGTGTTAATGTAAGTGTAAATGTTAATGATAGTGTTAATAAAATAAATAAAGAATCTTTTGAAAAAATTTACAAAGCTTTTTCACCAGAGAAGAATTTTAAAGTTATTCCTTATGATAAAAATAAAACTCGTTTTCATAATTGCATTAAGCAATTAGGAGGTATTGAGGAGTTAGAAAATCAAATTAATGACTATCAAGCATATCTAGCAATTGCTACTTGGCGGAAGAAGAAAGCTTTTAATGCTTGGATAAATGATCCTGCTGACTATGCCAACGACTGGCTTTCTGAAATAAAACAAGAAAAGAAAAAATCTAACACGCAATCAAATTATGGAGTAAATTTTTAATGATAGAGAAGCAATATTTAAAGCAATTAATACATGCAACTGGTCAGAACTTTCAATTTAAGCTAATGCCAGAATTTGAATTTATCTTTGAAATGCTTTTTGATAAAGTTAAAAATTGTGATAAAGTTGTTATTACAAAGAAATTTGAGGAGCTTTGGAAAATTACAAGCGATGAATGGAATCAACAATATGGATTTAGAGGCTACCCTTCCCTTGCACAGTGGTTAGAAATTTTAGTTGAAAAACCTTTAACAGAGAAAGATATTGAAAAGAAAAAAAGAGAATATGAGGAAAATTTGCGTTTTAAAGCATCTTTAGTAGGTGTATGGTGCAATGACCCAAATTTATTAATTTCATTCCCACAGCGTTATAAAAACCCCGAAAATGAGCATATTAAATTAGTAATAGACACTTACTGTAAAGTTAAAGAAAATCTATCAGATGACAGAATAAAAAAAATGGCAATCTATTTAAAAAAAGAACTAGATCAAGATAAAGCCTTATTCTATAATGCTCTAAAGGGTATTGCAAGGGAAAAACAACCACTTTTATTAACTTAAATTAAAAAACTATGAAAATTAAACAATTAAGAAACAAAACAGTAAAAATAAAAGTAGTTACAGGAAGTAGGAATGAAACGGAACTTCAGGATGTTAAAGCTTACGCACAAGTTGATTTAAATGATGATGTTACTCTAGTAATCATAAAATCTAAAGTATGTCATGAAAGATTAGATAAAGATGTTTTGAGATATATTTTAAGCTGTCCAGTAACTGGACAATCTGTAAATAAGTATGTTATGAACGGAAAGACTCAAAAGGAATTGTTAAGCAAAATATCACAATATCCAGATTTAGCAGAAAAAGTTGCTAAGGGAAGAAGGAAATTATTAACTTAAATTAAAACAAAAATGACAAAAGAATTTAAAACAGGCGAAGAAGCTATTTATATTAAAATGGGAAAAGATGATTTTATGGCACAAGTTATACCGTGCTTTATTTATCATAATTTAGTAAGAGGTGCCAATAATCCAGTTTATGAAGTTATTTTAAGAAATGGACAGCAAATTGAAGCTTTTCAAAGTGATCTTTATACTGAAATTGAAGCAAGAAAAAAATTAAAAAAGTATATGAGTACTAAATTTAATTATATGAAATAATAATTAAAACACTTTTATTAACTTAAATTAAAACGAAATGAAATACAAAGTAAAACAAAGAGTATATACCGTTTATGAGCATCAACCCTACGGAAAAGGAGGCTTAACAATAAACGCTTACAGAATTACTAGGGTTATCAGTGATAAGAGCGAGGATCTATCAAAAGGGGATTATGTAGTCATGAGCCTAGATAATGGAGATGCAACAAGACAATTTTATTCAGAGATTGACTTGTTAGATCAAAATGAAGTTCTGGAAAAGGTGGAAGAAATAACTAGAAAGAAATTTTAACCACCGCTTTGAGAGCGCAACAATAAATAAGGAGGATTGAATGAGTGATTTAATTGAAATATTACTAGAATTAAAGCTGTTTATGATCGCTGTTATTTTTGCAGTATTATATTTTTGCCTTTGTTATTTTGATATATTAACTAGAGACAGCGATATACAGAAATACAAGTTATTATATGAATGGGAGTCTACTAAAACAGAAGGTTATTGTTGGTTTGGATGTGGTAATACAGATATTTTTCAGACTAAGTTTACAGCCATCAAAGATGGTAAGGAGTTTGAAGGCTGTGTTTGCAGTGGGTTTCTTAAAAACACAACATTAAGACTGAATTAATTTGACCACCGCTTTGAGAGCGCAACAATAAATAAGGAGGAGTGAATGAGTAATCTAGAACAAGAAATTATAAATGAGATTAATAAAGGTATAGACGAGGCTAATAATGATCTATATTATACTGTTTTTGGACATGTTTATGAAATTGAAATAAATAAGGAGGATTGAATGAGTGAGATAAAAGACTTTTTAAAAGAATTACTCTGTAGGCACGAGAAAGTAACTAAAACTTTTGGTGCTAATTTTAAAAACCCAGATCAAAGATGTGTTGTTTATACTTATATTGGATGCAAGAAGTGTGATAAGCATTTTAAGATTATTAAATAATTTGACCACCGCTTTGAGAGAAAGCGTAAGTAAAACACAAAAGAAGAATAATGAGCTATGAAAGTATTAAGCCTTTTTGATGGAATAGCAAGAGTAAAACAACCACTTTTATTAACTTAAATTAAATTAAAAAAATTATGACAAAATTAACACAAGAAGAAATATTAGAAGCTCGCAAGCTTAGAATTGAAAGAGCGGAACAAAACCACAAGCAAAGATTAGAGCTAGGAATCAAAGCAGAGCAAAGCGAACAATCTTTAAAAATTGAACTAGAACATATTGAAGATATTTACGATATATTAATAAATAAATAAAATTATGACACAAGCAATAATAATACTATCAATCCTGGGAGTAATGGCAATAGGAGCATTTTTATTGTGGTTTTCACAACAAAAGGAAATAGTAATTAATTTTAGTAAATGGATATGAAAGAAAAAGAGCCTTTAGAAATGATAAAAGAATTTCTAAAAAAACAGACTAAAGAAATTAGAGAAGCTCGCAAATACTTAAGGAAGAAATATCCAAAATTAATAAAATAATATGAATAAGATAAAAAAAGAAGCTTTAGCACTACTTAGACTTTTGCATGCTAAACAAAAAAAATACAGAAAACTAAATGATAAAATAAGAGAATTACAAGGTGATTTTCCAACTCATATTCAATCAATAGATGATGAGTATTATTCAGGAGTTACAAAATTACTTGATGAAATATTAGGCGATGAATTAGCTAGTTATCTTTTGTTTGAAGTTGACGGAAGCGATAGATTTTATTACCAGTTAAATGGTGATGATAAGAAATTTCCTATTAGAAATGTTGATGATATTGTAAAATATATGGATTATCGAGATGAATCATAACATAATCTTACTCTTATTAACAATATTTGTTCTAATTGCTTTTGTGGTTAGGCAATCAATTATTTATAGCTTATGATCAGTGAAGTATACAATGAAGATGTTTTTGAAACAATGAAGCGTATTAAAGATAAATCTGTTAATCTTATTATTTGTGATTCACCTTACTTTAAAATATGTGGTGGTTTTGACTGGGCTTTTAAAACAATGCAAGAGTGGATTGATTGGCATATTCTTTTGCGTGATGAGTTTGAAAGAATCTTAGCAGATAATGGCTCTTTATTTGTTTTTGGTGATGAAAAGAATATTGCTTATTTGCAGGTAGAGTTTGATAAAAGGTTTAATTTATTGAATAGCTTGGTTTATAAGAAAGTTAATGCTCAAACAGTTAAGGGGCTTGATGGTTTTTGTTGTTTTGCACCAGTCACCGAGAGAATCCTATTTTATGACAAAGGGCGGAGTAAAACAGGGCTTGAGATGATTAAAAGTCTAATAGAAACACCTTTTGCCAAAATAATGAAAGATGAGATGTTAAAACAAAATATTACTCAAAAACAGATCTCAATGCTAGAGTTATCAAAAAATGGTAAGCCAACAGGCTGGGTTTGCAATAAATTATCAAGTCAACAATTACCAACCAAAGAGCAATGGAGTAAAATTTGTAACTTATTTAAAATAGAAGATTATTTTGAGGATTTACGCAAGGAATCTGATGATTTACGCAAAGAATATGATGATTTACGCAAAGAATATGATGATTTACGCCGCCCTTTTAACAATCAATTCAGATTAACTGATGTAATTGATGCAAAACTTAAATCAAGTTTTCACCCCACAACGAAAGATGGAGCGGTGATTGAGAAGCTAATTTTAACCACAACCAAAGAAAATGATCTAGTTTTTAGTCCTTTTCTTGGCAGTGGTACTGATAGAATAGCATGCCACAACACTAAACGCAACCTTGTTTCTTGCGAGATTGACAAAGATTATTTTGATAAAGCAGAATCAAGATTCCAAGAGCATATTAAACAAATGACATTATTCTAATGCCAATAGTAATTAAAATAAATCCAGTCGCAAAGCCTAGAATGACGCAATCTGACAAGTGGAAAAAAAGAAAGTGTGTTTTAGTTTATAGAGCCTTTTGCGATGAATTAAGATTGCAAGCAAGAAATTTTGAATTAGGAGGAAATTATAAAATATGCTTTTATCTTCCAATGCCAAAAAGTTGGAGCAAGAAAAAAAAGGAATATATGAAAGGCACGCCACACCAACAAAAACCAGATTTAGACAATTTAATAAAATCTATCAATGATGCACTTTTAAAAGATGATAGTGTAGTGTATAGATTTGAAGCCTCTAAGTGGTGGGGTGATGAAGGAAAAATAATAATTCAAAATTTTTAGAGAAAGTTGAAATTAATAGTTGACTTTAATGTTTAAATCAATTTAAATGAATTTAAACACTAACTAATTAAAAATAACATGACTAAAAAACAAATACCAACCTCGTTAAGAATACCAGAATATTACTACAATTCGCTTGTTAATCAAGCTAAAAAGGAAAATAGATCATTAAATTATCTTGTTAATGAGGCTATTGTATATTTTGTTAAGAACTTAGAAATTAATAATACTAACTTAAAATAAATTTAAAATCAAAACAAAAATGATTAAAGGAAAAAACAGAAAAGGGTCTGGGTCTTGGTCTGTGTCTGGGGCTTGGGCTTGGTCTGGCTAGGGCTTTTTAATACTAACTTAAATAAAAAATAAAATGAATAAATTAGAAATTAACGGAGAAACCTATATTAAAGAATCAGATATAGATCAAGATTTTAAACCTAGTGAATTACGAATTGTTGTTTTGCAGAGGGGATGGATTGTTGTTGGTAGAGTAAGAGAAGAGGCGGAAAAAACTTTTATTACCAATGCTTCTGTGATTCGGAATTGGGGAACAACAAACGGGTTAGGAGAGTTAGCTTATCATGGTGAGTTAAAGGACACTGTACTTGATAAATGTCCAGATATTGAGGTTTTAACAATAAATATAGTTCTGTTTATGAACTGCAATAAAGAAAAATGGAAAAATGTCTAGTTTTAATAATGAATTTAACCATTCAGTAGTTGTAATTGGCAACGGCGACGGCGACGGCGACGGCGACGGCTACGGCGGCGACGGCGACGGCTACGGCAACGGCAACGGCGGCAACGGCGGCTGCGGCAACGGCGGCGACGGCGACGGCGACGGCGGCAACGGCAACGGCGGCTGCGGCAACGGCTACGGCTACGGCTACGGCGGCTACGGCTACGGCAACGGCAACGGCGAAGGCGAAGGCTATTAAAAATTCTTTGGACAAATGAGAAAGCTAATTAATGCAATCAAGAAATTCTTTAAAAGAAAACGCAAAAATGCTTTTGGTAAAAGTGCTAATGCTGAGAGCATTAAGAAATTATTAAATACAAAATAAGTGAAAAATGAGTAAAGACAGAATATTGACAATTAAAGACGGATTATCTCAATCTAGCGTAATAGGTAATATCTTCGCTAACAGTAAAGATAAATACATCACCAATATTTTGAATGAGATTCAGAAAACAGCAGGAGATCAAAAGAAAGATTTATCACAATGCACGGTCAATAGTATTGTAAGCTCAATTAAGCAAGCTCACGATCTAGGACTAGAAGTTGATGCAAGGCAACATTGTCATTTAGTGAGATATTTTAACAAAGATAAGCAACAATTAGAAGCTAATTTACAGGTTGGTTATCGTGGTTTTATCTATGCCATTAAAAGAGCGTATCCAGATGCTAATATTGATTGTAGATTAGTTTATGAAGGTGATAAATTTACTCTAAAAAAAGAGGGTGATCTTACTACTTATAGTTTAGATGTTGAAAATCCTTTTGCAAAAAGAGATAAAATTATAGGGGGTTTTTGCTATATATCTTACTCACTAGGCGAAAAGAAGTTAAGTTTTTGCGAGGTGATGAATATTGATGAGATTAACAAGATTAAAGATTGTGCAAAACAAGCTTTTATTTGGAATGCTTGGTTTGAAGAAAAGGCAAAAGTGGCTTTAATTAGAAGAGCTTGCAAGATACATTTTAGCTCTATTCAACAATTATCTAATTTAGAACAACATGACAATAAAGACTTTGAGATAAAAGATGTTTCTAAAACCGCTAACTTACCAGATAACTTAGAATTTGAGGAGGGGGAGTGATGAGTAAAATATATAAAATATGCTTAGGTTTGGTTATTTTATTTCCTGTAGAAGTAAACGCAGGATATGCAATTAAAAAAGTAGTTCCAAAAAATTGTAGAACTATACATAAGGGAGTGATGGCTTGTGAAGATGTTATTAGAAATAATACATGTTACATCACATCATCTGGCATGGCAACTGTCAGTAACATTCATTGCGTTAAAAATTAAATGACGGATAAAATATTAAATAACAAGGGGGGTGATGAGTAAAATAATACTAAAATATGAAATTAATTGTTGACATATAGAAATATTGAGTTAATATATAGTTACATTATTAATTTAATTATAAAAAATATGTCTGAAATCTTAAAAAAATATTCATCTAAGCCAAAAGTCTTTGTTTTAGAAACAGAAAATGACTATAAAAAGGATGATCTTGTAAATTATGAAACAAGATATGGAAAAGAAATAGAATTAATTATCTATAAATTAGTTTTGTCAAAAAATGGTAAAAACTATTATTCATATTTACGAAGCGATGGAAAAAGCAGAAAAACAATTTTAGAAAATAGAATTCAAAAAAGAAAAGATTGGGCAGAATCTCAAGAAAAGAAATCAGATAAATGTTATGAAGCGAGCCAAGAGGGCAAGGATTTTTTAGTATTAGCTGAGCCAATTAAAATTGGTCATCATAGCGAAAAGAGGCACAGGGGTTTAATTGAAAGAAATGCCAAAAGAATGGATAAGTGTGTTGAACATAGTAAAAAAGCAGAGGTTCATGAGTGGAAAGCAAGTAATATTGAAAATCAACTGCAAAGAGAATTACCTGTCGATACCCCAGATTGTTTACTTGAAATTGAAAAGGCTTTAGAAAGTGCAACTCAATTACATAAATTTTATAAAGAAAATCCAGATGAAAGAGAGCATTCTTATAGTTTAACTTATGCAAAAAAGAAGGTTAATGATTTAACAAATCGTTTAACAATAGCAAATAATCTTTGGAGGATTTGTGCATAATTTACCAAAAATATTGAAACATATAAGAACTTTTAACAAACTAACCCAATTGGAGTTAAGTAAAAAGATTAGCATAAGTCGCTCTTATATTTCGCAAATTGAAAAAGGGATTAAAAACCCAACTAATGAAACTTTGCAAAAATATTCAGAAGCTTTTGATATTCCTTTGTCAGTAATTTATTTATTTGCTGAAAATTTGGATAATAAAGAGGATTTGAAAAATAAGGCTAAAAAACTATTAACAAAGAGTAGTTTAGGTTTATTGGATTGGATAAGTAAATAATATTAATAGGAGGAATGCATGAGTAAGATTATAGATAAGTCAATAAAACAAATTAAAATCAGGAGAGAGTCAATTTTTCAATCAGCAATAAATGATATATTCAGTCTAGGACTTGTTGGATTCTTGTTTTGGTTTAATTATAAATTTATAGGCAATAGTTATTTAGTAAATGCTATTGTAATGTTTTTGATATTTCTTGCGGTCATTAAGACTGCAATCACTTTTAATAAAGGAGAGGATAAAAGATTTTTAGATTATAGTGGAGTTTCTGATAAAAAGATAGAGGAAATAATAGATATTTTAGAAAATGACAATTAAACAACAAAGTCAAGAGTGGCTAACAGAAAAGCGTAAATATATCGGCGGATCAGAAATACCTTCTGTTTGCACTCATTACACCAAAAAAGAACTTGAGCAAGTAAAAATTGAGATGGACACTTTCAAGACCGCTCTTGAGACTTATCTTGAAAAGAAATTTGATGTAAAACCAGATCCAATTAATCCTGTTTATAGTGAATTTGGACTTGGTATGGAAGATTATATTATAAACAGATTTAACCAAGAAAACAAGAATTTTGTTGCAACTGGATCAAAAGATTTTATAATTAATTCTGATATTCACGAGTTGGCTGCTTGTTCTCCCGATGGTTTTGTTGAAGCTAAAGAAGATTTTATTGATTATGATAAAAAGGAAATAAAGGCTAGCAAAGGTATGTTGGAAGTCAAAACAACGCCTTATCAGTTTAATTTTGAGGCAGAGGCAGGCACTCGCTGGGCTTACATTTTCCAACTCCAATACAATATGTTAGTTTGTGGTAATGACTGGGGATTGTTAGCTTGTTTAGCACCAAAAGAAAAAGAGTTTGATAATGATTTTTTTAAGGGTAAGATTTTAGGTAAGCTTAATCTTGCCGAATATATAGACCAAAATATAGAGCATGAATATGAAATATTAAATGAAGCTCAAGAGGGTGTTGATAAATACTACAACCTATACACCTACACCTACAAAGCCAACAAAACAATCCAAAACATTTGTAAACTAGCTTTAAAACGCTTCCAAGAGGCAATGGATAAAGTAATACTACCTAGTCTAAGCGATAACAAAGATAAATTGATGCGTGAAAAGAAAATGCTAGCTAAGATGCAACCAGATAAATATGGTGAAATTATGGCAGATAACGAGCTTAACGAGCTTTTAAATGACAGAGGAATTATAAACAATCAGTTTACTATTTTAAAAACAGAATTAGAACAAACTAATTGCAAGATAATTCAGAAAATGGATAAGGCTATTTGTGCAAAAGGATTTCATTACATAGCGAAATTTGATAAAAGACACGCCCTAAGAGTTAGTCAAAATAAAGATAGTGATGTAACCCCTCCAATGGTTGAACAATTACAAGCTGGCGAGTTTGTTGATTTTACACAAGGCGGATAATAATAATTAAACAAGATTATAAAATGGAAATATATTTTACTTAATCTATTTGATAAGTCAGAATAGATTTGGTTCTGCTAATATGTTTAGAATATGTTTAGCCTGTGTATGTGTTGAACATGTTTTTTTAATTAAATAATAATAATCAAAATAAATAAAATATGTCATTAAATAAAGTTACATTAATTGGTAATGTGGGCCAAGATCCAGAAATAAGAGCAACACAAGATGGTAGAGAAATTGCCAACTTTTCACTTGCTACTACAGAAAATTGGAAGGATAAAAACACTGGTGAAAAGCAGGTTAAGACTGAATGGCATAGAATAACAGTCTTTTCTCAAGGCTTAGTTGGAGTAATTAAAAATTATGTTAAAAAAGGCTCTAAGCTTTATATTGAAGGTCAATTACAAACTAGAAAATGGACGGATAAGAGCGGTATTGAAAAATACACAACTGAAATAGTTCTACAAAACTATAACTCAAACTTACAAATACTTAATTTTACAAATTCTCAAGATTCAGATCACAGCATTGAGGGTACTATAAAAAATGAGTTTCAAGGTGCTAAAGAGGTTGAATTAGATGATGATATTCCTTTTTAGGGAGCTTGACCAAGGTCATTAATAACCCATGAATCATTAGCTATCAGATTAGCTCTTGCTGTTGTGGCTGCTCCCACAGAGTATTGAGAAGCGACATCAAAAGTTAAACCACTCTGAACAGTTTGAGCATCCAAAGCAATTAATAATAAATCATAATTTGCTGTTGAGAACGCCGTTGCTCCTTTCAAGAAGCCAAAAATGCCGAAAAAATCGAAAGATGTTACCTGGCTATAATCTAAGGCACTTATATCTTGATTAAATACAGTGTTTGAATCAAAAGTAGCACTCATATTTGTAACGTTTGAAGTATCAAATAAATTAATAGGCTGATTGAATGCTGAATTTTGAAACATGCTTTGCATATTCTCAAGGGCTGTTGTAACCCAACTATTAATTGCTTGATTAAATGCTGATCCAAAGAACATACCGCTCATATTTACTACACTCTGAACATCCCAAACCCCTATTGCTTGGTTAAATGAGGTGTTGCTGAACATACTATTCATATCAGTGACTAACGAAGTATTCCATGAATTCAAAGGCTGATTAAAGCCAGAATTAGAGAAAGTCTCACCCATATCAACGACACTTGAAGTATCCCAGGCATTTAAGGCTTGATTAAACGCTGTTGCATTTTTGAAAGTGCTATTTAAATTAGTCACATTGCTAATATTCCAAACTCCCACAGGCTGATTGAAAACCGAGTTTGTTAAAAACATTCCAGATAAATTAGTTGCTGAAATCATATTCCATACAGAAATATTCTGGTTCATGCTAGTGCCGCTAAATGCTTCTGAGAAATTCTCCACATTACCAACATCCCAAGTTGTGATCGATGAATTATTAAATGATGATGAGCTAAATATAAATTCAATTGTAGTCGCACTGGATAATACCCAACCAGCAACACTTGAATTAAATGGAGTTACTGCAAACATATTTGCGAAAGTTGTTACGCTGCTAACATCCCATAAATCTAAATCTTGATTGAAAGGAGTATCAAAAAACATTTTATCCATTTGCTGCACAAGGCTAACGTTCCAAGTATTAATTGGTTGATTAAACGCTGAGTTTGCAAAAGCCAAAGAGCAATCTATTAAATTGGTTGTAATCCATTGATTTAATGGGCTATTAAAATTAATAGCATTAAGAGCCATAGATTGAATTGTGGTAACATTGCTAACATCCCAACCATTTATTAAAGGATTTGCCTTAGAGCCTGCAAAACAAGCTTCTAAAGTAATAATTGTTGAGGTGTTCCATCCGTTCATGCTGCCAGATACTGATAATATACCAGAAAAAGCATTGTGAAAATTAGTTGTACCGCTTAAGTTTAAATTATCTGTAGCCGCCCAATCTAAATTAGTACAGCCGCGAAAATATCCACCGCTATTACCTACTTTTAATTGACCACAATTACTAACAGAAGTAATTTTTAGTTTATCTCCACCATTATTAAAAGTAAAACCATCTATTGGAGCGTCTATTTCTATTGTTTTTGAACCCGAGCCATCTGGAAAAATAACTACATTATCACCAACAGCAGTAACTGTCTTAATTACAGATCCATTATAAATAACATCAAAAGGAAATGTTGAAGTTGCTTCTACAGGTAAAGCTATTTCATCATTGGCTGATATACCTGCATTTGTTGTAAGCCAAGTTGATATAAACTTAGTTTGCGTAACAGCAACATCACCAGCCAATATGCCTCTTGTGATTTCTTTAGTCATTCCTCCCCTTGTTATGCTCATAGCTTTATTCTGTTATATTTAATAAAAATTCATCATCAAGAATTGATCTTAATTTTTCTAGAGTATTTCTTGAGTCTAACACGGCTATATTTTCACCTAAAAAGCCCCACTTTCTACCAACTAAAATGCAACCCTGTGTATGCTCCTCGATGTTACCACTATGAATTAATATATAAGACCTACCTTCTACATCTTGAAGCTCCCAAACATTTGGATATTTATTACTTGAATATGTCTTCACTATATATTCTCCTACTGGAATACATGAAATGTAAGGCTCATTATTTAACCATGGATTTTCAAGTGTTTTGGCAATTTCTTTACCCTCTAGCTCTAAACTTCCTAATACAGCTTTATTGCTTATTATTTCTCTTTTTAGTTTAACTTTCTGCATACTCTAATAAATCCATTAAACTTAATATCATATCTCCGTATTCTTCACTATAACCTACTGGCATTTTTTAACTCCTAATTTTTCATTATGTAATAGAAAATAATCAACATGCTTATTGCTTATTATTTCCTTCTCTCTCTTGTTTAAGCAAATAGGCTCTCCCCATAGCTCAAAGTTATCTGTTGTAGTGCTACAGGCGTTTAAGCTTATCAGCACGACTAAGCTTACTGTTACGATTATAAATCCTTTTAGCATCTTTAACCGCATTGATCGCCTTATCTTTTTGTCTATTTCTTTCATCCTGTTTTCCTTTAAACTTACCAAGTGTAAAAATTCCAATAATAAATAATATAATTGCTCCTATCTTCTTAATCATTTTATAACATATTCATACATTACGATAATTGTAGCTGTTATGCTACAAAGAACTATACTAATAGCCAAAGCCCTTCTTGTCCATTTATGCTTTAAAACTCTTCTGACTATACTGTCAATTAATGCCCATTTAGTTTTCATAATCTATAAGTAATATTTGTAAAAAAACTCTGCCCTTCCTCATTCTTAGTAGTGCCGCCAAAGCCAAAAGATAAGTCTTTAGTGAGTAAATAGTTTACACTAAAACCAGAAACAAGCAAGTTATTTGTAGTCTTTTGATTTAAAAACTTCTTTTCAATTTTAACATTCGCTAAAAATAGAGCAGGAATAAATCTATTTATTCTATATCCCAATTGTAAGCCATCAAATCTTACAGTTTGTTTTACTTTTAATCCACTTTTTAAAACTAAATCATTGCTTCTAACTGCAAATCTATTAGTATTAATAGCTAGATTAATTTTCTTATATTCCCAACTTCCACCAATAGTAAAGGTTGGTTTATATTGTTGGCTTGCTACTTCCTTATTTTTAGTATAAGTAAAGCCAGTCCCTATGGTTAAGGCGTTAGCTGTCCTTGTGAGTAGTAATGTTATTATTAGTATTCTTAACATCTAAAGCCCCCCTGTATTCTTTAAGCGTTTCTAAACAAAGATTAAGAACTCCTTCATTCTTTGCAATAGAATCATGATTGCGCTGCTTTTCAGTTTTCATGCTATCTTTAATCTCTTTTATATCCGTGCGCATCTCAGATATAGTAGAGTTAATTGTTTCTTCTAGTTTACTTACATTCTCTTCTGCTATCTGTTTTGCCTCATTTCTGACTAAAGACGTGTATTTATCCATAATAGACTGACAAAGATTATCAGCTAACCACTTACCAAACCTAGCAAATATATAAACAAAAAAACCTGATACAACAAAAACAATCCCTAAGCCAAAATTATTTATTTGATCTGCAACATTAATTCTTTCTTTCATGTATTAACCTTATTTATTGACTCTATATAGCTAAAACTAATAAATTCTCTTGGATTTGGAACTTTATCATTAAACTTGCTGTCTGTTATTCCTACCGCCCTCATTGATTGAGCTGCTGCACTTGAACATACACCATCATAAATTTTTTTAGGCTTCTTCCCTAGTTTTTTCCTAAACCAATTGTATAATCTATAAATGAAATTAGGTGTTAATAATAACTCGCTAAAATTATAATCATCTTTAGTGTTCCAATATTCCCTTAACTCTTTATTCTGGCTACGAGTTATTTTATTAGCATTAGGCAGGTAATAGAAATCATTTGAATCATCTTTGAATCTAGAATCTATTAGATAATCACCCATTGTATGTACTATCATATAAGTATTAGTTACCCTACCTTCTTCTACTAACTGCTCGCCAACGCTAAAGGTTAATATATTATCTTTTCTTTTTACATCAAAAACACCTGCGATATGACTAACTTTAACACCAGTTACCCAAAATATTAATTTAGCGAAATACTGCCACCACTTTTTAGCATAAAAGGCAAAGAAGTCGCCATTCTTTAGGTTTTCATATAGATACTGTAATTCTTTTTGGCTTGCGTTCATTAAAAACTTATGTCAATTTGTTCAATCTCTGAAATAGAATTACAACTTTCTATTTCTTTATTAAGGGTGGCTTGGCGGAAATAAGAATAAGATCTTTGATCTTCAATCAAATCAATTATTCCTTCCGCTTGCGCTATTGTCAATAAAATTGGATTATCATTATTGTCTAACCAATTAATAGTGCCTGTACTAATATTTCTTGGGCTTCTTGCTGCTGCTATTAGATTTAAACCAGCTATTTGTGTTGCTTTAAACTCTTCGTCAGTAAGGTTCGCCATTGTGTTCGCTCCAAAAGTGTCTAACCGAATTGCGACGACGCAGAACGAAATAAAACTTGGGGACGCACGGACTTACTCCGTCTTGATGTAGTTGGTGTTTGCGGTCATACTGCTTGTTCCCATCGCTTTAACATCTTCTTCCATTTCCTCCTTTGTGTCTTTGTATTTATCCGTCAGGAAAATATTTCTCAAAAGGGAACTGCCTATCTTTTTACCAAAGATTTTGTTTAATGTTCTATCAGCATGTTTAACTGAATTTATAATATCATTAGACATCTCATTGAAATACTGTTGAAAAGTTCTCATCAAAATATATATTTGTTTTGTTAAATTTAATGTATAAATCAATAGATATTGTTATGAGTAATGAAATATTATTTAATGAAAATTCATAAGTTTGGATATCTTCATTAACCTTATTGGCTACAATACCGTTGGCTGCGACAGGCATTAATATAGCTGAATCTGTAGACCCATCAATTTCTACAACTTGTGTATATTTTGTTAAATTATTAGCATTCAATTCATAAGTCATAAATTCGTGATACATAACTGAGGGTGGAGCATCTACATTCATAGGAAGTTGCTTAACAACAAGTTCGGCGAGATTCCAATTCAAAGATGTAGTAGCCGCATCAGGGATACTCATTACACCTCCAGTAGAACCACCAGCACCAGCATTCAAAGTGAATAATGTGGCGGCAAAATTCAATGATAGTTTTCCATCAGCCGCTTGGGTGATTGAATCAATTACGGCAGTGTGTTCGGTTCCAGCACCTCCATTAATATTGGCTGTGATTTTGATTTCTTGACCAACATAATATGGGACTTCTTCAAGGTGTTCAAATTTAGCGGTGGTTGTTAATGAATTGACATCTAAAGTTCCAGCACCTGGGGCGGCAATATCATCTACATTAGCAGCGTTAGTTATAAATACTGGTTTGATTTGTCTTGCTACAAATCTATTAATATTCATTTCAATATTTATTCGGATATCACCAGTTCTGTCACAATCAATGGCTTCAACATTACAGAAATCTAAGAAATCTCCAAGTCTTACCATCATTGG
>WLWH01000936.1_pt1 | contig 21898 bp, 38 predicted proteins | sample 6712741 | NCBI WGS metagenome assembly WLWH01 (sample SAMN12718694, study PRJNA515312) | sponge metagenome | isolation source: marine sponge | host: Mycale hentscheli | place: New Zealand: South Island, Marlborough, Capsize Point | collected 2003-05-01
AATAGACGTAAACTCTCCTCAAGATATAATGAAACACCTTAGGTCAACATATGATCAAAGCACTATAGATTATTTTGATATGATCCAAGAACACTGGGAAATACAGATGTCTAATCTAATTTATGACCATAGATGTCAATGGCAAACTAGAACAGTATCAATCAACGGCCATGGTATTGGGTTTGCTAGGTTTGAGGAAGATAACTAAATGAGTGAAGAAATTGAAAATACATTAATTCCAAAAGTTAGGTTAGAAAATTTAAGCATAAAAGACATGGCTTTTGATAAAAAAGAAGATGCCATTATTAGAGAAAATGGTGTAATTTTCATGGATAAAAAATTTACTAATGAAAATTGTGCGCCATTAATAAAATCTATTATTTGTTATAATTTAATGCCAAAAAATAAACAGCCTTTATTTATTACGTTATATATAAATTCTTACGGCGGACAAACAAATTCTTGTTTCAATCTTACAGATATTATGAAAAAGAGCAAAATACCTGTACATACTTTTGGCTTAGGGACTATATGTAGTGCTGGCGCTAGTTTGTTTATGGCTGGCGAGAGAGGTCATCGTTATTTAACGGAAAACACTGAAATTATGACACATCAGTTTGCTGGATATAAATATGGAAAAGAGCATGAGTTGATAGCTTCTGAAAAAAGAACAAGAAACTCTGCAGAAAGATTAATGAATCATTATACAAAATGTACAGGTAAAAGTGCCGCTTATATTAAAAAGAATTTGATGCCTGCTCACGACGTGTGGATGACCCCAAAACAAGCGGTTAAACACGGTATTGCAGATAAGATAATAGATATATATTAGAGGATAGCTAAATGAGTGAAGAAAACCTTGAAGAATTGCGTAAGGAACAAGCAAAACAACTTAAAGAAAACCTTGAATCACTAACAAGAGCTCGTGAACTAGAGGAAATTAAAGAAAAAGAGATGAAAGATTTTGTTAATAGAGATCCCGGTGTTATTATCTTAAAAATTTTTTTGGTATTTGTCATTCTTGTTTTTGCTCTTTTAATTTGGGATGGATTTTATATCTAAAAGAATACACTTGTATGTTTTTACATTTTATATTATAATATAAACATGTAATAATAATAGTAAGGGAGAAATACTATGTTTGACAGGTGTTATGTAGAAGAAGTAATGGAGCCAGAAGCGACTAGAGGCAATGAATCCGATAATCTTTGTGATTATGTAGATAATCTTCTTAACAAAATCTATAACTGGGATACTCATGATATAGATCATTTAACTGACTTATTAGAGGAGTATTATCACTTCTTAGAAATGTATGACACATTAGCTGAATTATATCCACACATTAGCTGGAATGAGATTCCTAATCATCATTTCAAATATGATGGAAATATTATTAGAAATGTCGATAATGAATTAGTATTTGGTATAGATTCAACTGGTAATTACTATTTAAGGCAGGATCATAGTGATAATAATTTCGAGCTGTTCTCTCTTATTAAAGATGGTGAGGCACAATAATGAATATAACAGAGGATAGATTGAAATATCTTGAAGAACAGATTAACGATGTTTTTAGCTTTAAAAAGTATGAATTTGAATTTAATCAAGATGAATATATTCACGGTGATGACATAGCATTTGCAATGGAAGGCATTGAATATACATTTAAGTACCAAATCAGCCCTTTTATGACCCTATCCTATATAGGCGAAGCACTACAAAAAGATGGTATTATTCAAAATTTTAGGATATCTGGTACTACAAAAAAACCGTCGATACAGATGTTATTGAGGAATTAAAATGATATTTACTAAAGACGATTACAATGGTGAGGCTGAGTTTGTAGTCCCTGATGGGGTAATAAAAATAGGTGACTCTGCATTTTATAAGTGTAAAAATTTAGTTTCAATTACTGTCCCTGATGGGGTTACTAGGATAGATTCTGGGGCATTTTATAAGTGTAAAAATTTAGTTTCGGTTACACTTCCAGACGGTCTAACATATATTTCTGATCATGCTTTTTTTGGATGCACTTCGTTAACTAAAATTAATTTACCGTTATGGATGAATACTATTGGAGATCGTGCATTTGATGGATGCCCTGATCACATACAAGAAAAAATGAATCCAACTATTGACGGATCTCAGCTTATTAAACCTAAAAGTTTTAAAGAATTACAAGTAGCATATGAAGTTTGGAGAGAAAGGAATAAACAATGAATAATTTTTGTAACGTAAAAGAGTTAAACAAAGACATATCTAAGGCACTTGAGGAGTACACTTTAAAAAATAATTTGAGTTATCAAGAACTATATTGGAAGCACTGGCTAGACTTTGTTAAGACAGATGACACGATGGGGTTTCAAGTTTTTGACAGGATCCGAAAGGGTCCTGTCTATTTAAATAAAAGTAGGATAAGTTTGAATGATCTATATGCCTTAATAGAGTTTTCCAACCTAGATCTAAACGAATATTGGGTAGGATAATGAGTAAACAACTATATTACAGAGAAAGACGATTTTTAAATCAACTAGGCAAAGCAATACAGCCTTTATGGCTATCATGTTATTTAGGATTAGAAGATAAATCCTTATGGTATATAGATGTACTGTTAAAACATAAACCTAAGCTACATAGACGTATATTTGATTTAGCACTGATTCAAGCTATACGATGTCCGAACGAACAACCAAGAATTGTTGATTATCTATGTAAGAATACTGTGGCAAACATTAATTATAGGCATAGGAATGGAAACAATCACTTACATTCTATAGCAAGAAGAAATGACCACACAAAGTTACTGAAAGTCTTACTAGATAATGGCTGTGATTATAATCATAAAAATAAGTGGGGAAAATCACCAGTCGAGTTTTTTAATGACGAAAACAGAAAAGCTTTTAATGAATGGCTAAATATAAAATACGAAAAACCAGAGCCACAAAAGAAGCAAATAATACAAACAAGTAAAACATTTTTTTAACTCAAAATACTTTATAAAATATAAAATAAAGTGTTGACATATGTACTTTTTTATTATACGATATAAAAGTAATAATAATAATTAAGGGAGAAAAATATGTTAGATATTACACCCACTACTACTGTATCAACGTTGCAGAATTGTTCGCATACGCTAGCTAATGCATTTACAGCATACAACCTAAACGGTATTAGTTACCTGCGAAGTGAATTAGGGTTTAATAAAATTGCTACAATAAAAGGTACAGAAACATTTAGGAAGAGAGTTATAAACATGATTTTAAAAAAGAAAAAGAAAACCAAACAAAAAACAGACGATCAGTTATTAGCTGACTTTAATAGAGAGGTACAAATACGACGTGCGCTTAGAGATATTACATCGATAGTAAGTTCAGATAAGAATGGTCAAGTAAGTAAGTAAGGATAAGATTATGAGTAATAATAAGAATATATATCAAAGAGTATTAGCTGTTATGGGTGAGATTAGCTATCTAAAAAAAGACGCTAAGGTTATGTCATATAAAGCTATTACACATGATAAGGTTGTATCATCTGTACGATCACATTTAATAGAACACGGTATAGTTATCGAACAAGATCTTGTACATAGTGAGGTTTTACAAGGGAATAAGCCTATATATAGTGCTAGATACTCTATATCTTTTGTTAACGTAGACAGCCCAGAAGATCGATTAACAGTGCATCATGACGCCCACGCAGTGCTGACCGATGATAAGTCACCAGGTAAGACAAACTCGTATGCTCTTAAGAACGCAATATTAAAAACGTTTATGATTGAGACAGGCGAAAATGATGAGGAATCTAACAAGGTAGAAACAGTACAATCTAAACCACAAACAGAAGATGTCACATCTAAAGATAAGCCAAAAATAAAAACTTTAGAAATTAACACTCTTAAACAACTACTTACTCAATTGGATTGTGAATCAGGATTTCTAAAGCACTACTCTATAGATAGAGTTGAAGATTTAAATAGTGCTGTTTATGAAACGGCTAAAAAACAACTAGAATTTAAGTTAGCAAAATGAAAATTTATAACTTTGAACAACGCTCTCCAGACTGGTATGACGTCCGAATGGGCGTTATAACAGCGAGCCAGATAAAGCGTGTAATGGGTCTAAGAAATTCTGATGAAACTTACTTGAACGAATTATTATCACAGCGGATTACTAAGCAATTTAAAGAACTTTATGTTAGCGATTCTATGGAACACGGAATTCACTTTGAATCAGATGCGTGTGAAGTGTATTCCTATATAACTAATAATAAATTAGATCACGTTGGCTTTATTTTGAAAAATGAATATGTAGGATGTAGCCCTGATGGATTAATAGGAAATTTGGGATTATTAGAAATAAAATGCCCTAATACTTCGACACATTTGGGTTATATAAGAAATGATGTAGTACCTAAGGATTACTTATTTCAATGCTTGTATCAGCTTTATGTTACTGATAGAGAATGGGTAGATTTTATGAGCTACGATCCAAGAATTAGCAACCCTCACAATGTTTTTATAAAGCGAGTAGATAAAGAATCCTACGCAGACGAGTATAAAAAACTACAAGAAAAATTAGACTTGTTTATACAAAAATATAAAAAAGCTATTAGTTTATTTGAAGATAAGAGATAAAAAATGATATGGCTAAATATATAGATTTGTTAAAAGAAAAAAATTTATTAATTTTGTAAAAAACAAACGAACGTTATTTAATTGTAAAATATAAATGATATAGGGTTGTTTAGTTTTTAATATATTGTTAAAATATAGATATATATAACGTTATTTTTTAATGTAATGATAATTAAGGGGAAAAAATGAAAAAAAAAGATAAAGAAATAGATCAATCATGAACGCATATGATGTTTTAAATATAAGTAGACAAGCGACAGATAGTGATATTAAAAAAGCTTATAAAAAATTAGCACGTAAATATCACCCTGATGTTAATAAATCTAAAAATGCTACTGAGAAATTTAAAGAAATTCAAGAGGCTTACGAAACTTTAAAGAATACTGGTTATAAAGAATATGACGAAGATTTCATATCTAGAGATAATTTAACGAGGTACCAGTTAGCTATGGATACAATTAAAAAAACAAATAAATTGAGAGGTCCAGAGGCAAGGTTATTAAATGAGTCTGGTATCGATATTATTAGTAAGTTAGCTAAAAGTATGAACTTACAAGCTACTAAAATAAATATCATGATATGTAAAGGTCAAATTTCTTATGAAATGGTTATTAAAGCTATTAGAAATACAGCTTATAAAGGAACAAAAACTAATACTAATCAATATCAAAATAATTCTAATAATTATTATGATTCTACAAAAAGTTATAGATATAAAAGATATCAAGAAGAACAAGATGAAAAGCGTAAAAGATATCAAGAAGAAGAACTTAGACAAGAACAACGTAGAGAACAGAAACGTAAAGAAGAAGAATGTAGAGAAAACTATCGTAAAGAACAAGAAGAACTTAGAGAAGAAGAACGCCGTAAGCGGATAGAAGAACTTCTTGATTGGGGAGAAATCCTTGATGAGTGGGAAGAAGAAGAACAAAAACGTAAAGAAGAAGAAGAAGAACTTAGACAAGAAGAACGTAAAGAAGAAGAACGTATAGAAGAAGAACGCTTTAAGGAAGAAGCTTCATTAAAATATAAAGCTAAAAAAATATTTTATAAATTGCTTTCTACATTAAAAACAGTAGGATTATTTTTATTATATTTATTACCTTTATTACCTTTTGTTTTATTGTTAATGATAAATGAACCTGTTTCTAATTGGTTAATTTTGAAATTTACATTTGCATTGTTTATATGGTTTATCACATGTACGACTGCTTTTTACAGTAAAATTGATCTAGATTTGATTTGGATTATGTTTTTATTAGGTTTAGGTTCTATAGGAATAATGTTTTATATTAATGGTTATCGATCTTCTGAAAAAATAAAACAAACACCAGAATATAAACAAGCCGAACAAATTAGACAACAAGCAAAAGCAAAGCAAATAGAATTTCAAAAAAGACAAGAAATATTAGAAAAGAAAAAAATAAGGCTTTCAGAAATTGAGAAATGGGAAAAGTTAGAACGTGAAGAAAAAGAAATACAGTTAAAGATAGACGAATTAAAGGATATAAAATGATCTATTACGACAAAGAGAAAAAGCACCCTATAAAACCAGAAGATATAAAACAAGAAGGCTGTTTTACCCTTATCAAGCCGAATGTAGATACGATATATGTATATGGGAACGCCTGTGTAATGACATACGATACTACCGTATATGCTTATGACTATTCAGAGGTTTGGTCCTCGGCATATCAAACAAAGCCTGTATTTTTACATGATAATGCTAGAGGTGATCACTCGTTTACAATGATACGTAAGCCACATTTTATTTTTTACTTACGTTATTTGATTATTAAGTTTTTTAATTGGTATAAAGAGGAGTAACAATGAAATATAGTGAGTTTTTAAAAATTTTTAATTTGGAAAAAGATAAACAAAAGTATTGGAGAGATTTATTGATAGATCCAAGTAAAATAAAAGATGTTAAAAATCAGACAGAAGAAATTTGCCTTGCCGCCGTTAAACAAAATGGCTGGTCTTTGGAATATGTTGACATTCAGACAGAAGAAATTTGTATGGCAGCCGTTGAACAATTCGGGGATGCTCTTCAATATGTTAAAAATCAAACAGAAGAAATTTGTATGGCAGCCGTTAAACAAAATGGCTGGTCTTTGGAATATGTTGACATTCAGACAGAAGAAATTTGCCTTGCCGCCGTTAAACAAAATGGCTGGGCTTTGAAATATGTTGACATTCAGACAGAAGAAATTTGTATGGCAGCCGTTAAAGAAAGTGGCTCTGCTTTAGATTATGTTCAGATCCAAACAGAAGAAATATGTTTAGAGGCTGTTAAAAGAAATGGGTCTGCTTTGAAATATGTTGACATTCAAACAGAAGAAATTTGCCTTGCTGCTGTAAAGCAAAATGGCAATGCTCTTCAATATGTTAAAAATCAGACAGAAGAAATTTGCCTTGCTGCTGTAAAGCAAGATGGCTGGGCTTTGGAATATGTTGACAGACATATATTTGATAAAGAGGAGGAATAATGGATACAGATATGCTTTTATGGTATATATTTATTTTTTTTATGACTTGGTTATTTTACATGTATAACACCTAGGAGGAAAATAATGAATAGTAAAAAACATAAAGATCTTAGTCTTAAAGAAATTACATACCGCTTCAATCAAATTATAGAAAACCAGAGGCAAGAGAAAAAAAAGGAAAAAGAAAAAGCAAAGGCAAAGGAAATAGAATTTCAGAAAAGACAAGAAATATTAGAAAAGAAAAAACTAGAACTTGCAGAAATTGAGAAATGGGAAAAGTTAGAACGTGAAGAAAAAGAAGTACAGCGTAAGATAGACGAATTAAAGAAGGAGGAAAAATGACTAAAATAATAGGATATTGTCGAGTTTCGACAGACAAACAATCAACAGACATACAGCGACAAATAATCTTAGATTACTGTCACATGAATGACTTAAAACTTACAGAGATTATAGAGAAAGTAGTTAGCTCTCAATTAGACCGTAAATATAGATTAATTGACGAGGCAATCGAAAAACTAGATAGAGCTGATATATTAGTCGTTTATTCATTATGCCGTATTGGAAGAAGCACGATAGAGACACTCCGCATATTAGAAGATTTAAAGTCTAAAGGTATAAGAATTATAATTATTAAGGATCGCATAGATATTGATCCTAATAAATCTGACCCTACTACTACTATGCTTATATCAATGCTCAGTGCATTTGCTGAATTTGAACGTAGTCTTATATCTGAACGTACAAAAGCAGGTCTAAAAAAAGTAAAAGATTCTGGAAGAAAACTAGGGCGACCATATGGGTCAAAGAATAAAAAATCAAAATATCATCAAGATAAAGACAGAATAATTGAGCTTATTGAGCTAGGTTTAAGTTATAATAAGGTGTGTGGCCATTTAGCGTATGGTACACCACAAGGCGTCTTTCACTACTACAAGGCAATAAAAGATGAACAAAGCAGACTACCTCAAACAGATACCTGAATCAGCAATACTAAATAACTGTTTATATTACCTTAGACAAAAAGGTTATACAGTCTGGCGTAATAATACTGGTGCAACTAAATATAAAAATAGAGACGGATCCTACCGTACAGTCAGATTTGGTGTTAAGGGACAACCAGATATTGCAGGCTTTACTAAAAATGGTCAGTTTATATTCTGGGAATGTAAACGTCATGGTAAAAAGCCAACTAAAGACCAATTAGAGTTTATAAATAATGCACTAGAAAGTGGTGCTATAGGAGGTTGGGGTACAGATGAAGATTGTTTTAATTATTTTTAGGACTATATTTTATGAATGTTTTAAGTTTGTTTGATGGTATGAGCTGTGGCCAAATTGCTTTAGATCAGCTTGGTATAAAGGTTAATAAATATTACGCATCTGAGATAGATAAATACGCTATCCAAGTTACACAGAAAAATTATCCAAACACTATACAAGTGGGCGATATTTGTGAGTTAGATCCACAAGACTTTCAAGATGTCGATTTAATTATGGGTGGTAGTCCATGCCAAGGGTTTAGTTTTGCTGGTAAACAGTTGGCGTTCAATGACCCAAGAAGTGCATTGTTTTTTGAGTTTGTTAGATGTGTTAAAGAGTTAAAACCAAAATATTTTTTATTAGAAAATGTTAGGATGAAAAAAGAATATTTAGATATTATTTCGCAACATATGGGAGTAGAACCAATAATGATTAATTCAGACAGATTTGTTTGCCAAAATAGAGTTCGTTTTTATTGGACTAACATATCTGTAAGTGAATTGCCAAAAAGACCAAAATGGAATAAAAAATATTATCAATGGCGTAGAAAGTATTTTAGAGAAAATAAAAGCGGAGTTTGCCCTACTTTGACAGAAAATATGGGAACTGGTGGGCATAATGTGCCACTTCATAGCAAAAATCTACAAGATAAATTGTCTCCTATTGAGTGCGAAAGACTGCAAACTGTACCAGACAATTATACTAATGGTGTAAGTAACACACAAAGATATAAAATGCTTGGAAATGGATGGACTGTAGAAGTAATTAAACATATACTAAAAAATATAGTTTAAAATTATTTTTAAGCTATACCACCAGCTAAAATTTTAAGCTTAGTTAATTGAACACCATCTTTGAACATTTGAACGTGATGATTTCGATCAGGGTCTTCTAAAATAATTTTGAGGTATATATCGTATTCACCTACAGCAATAGCCATATCTGCTACAAGTGGCGTTATAGTTAAACGGTCCTTGCCTTGATGTCTTGAATAAACAATACGTGATGGATCATCAGTCATTTGTAAGTTTAACACAGCATTACCAGTACTATCTTGTGCCTGAAAAATAGCGTTTGCTATATCATTTTGTAAATTATCAATAGAAGTTCCATCAGAATATGCAATATCAACAGTAATTTCGTTATTATCACCTGGATAGTATTCTAAATAATTTATATTGTTACAGCTCATTTTTCTATTTCACCTACTAAAGTTTGCTTTTGTACTGTGCCTGTAATTGTATTATAACCGATAGCACCATTAATTTCATTTAAATTTACAGTACCAGTCAAATTGTTTTTAGATACAGTTCCCAATACATCGTTTTTTTTTATTTCTCCTGTAACTAAGAAAGATTTAGGATTTGATATCACATGTAAAGAACGAATATATCTTAATTCATCACCTGGTAACGGTATAAAACTTAAACTAAAACTTTGATCGCTTAACTCTGTACTAGTTATAAACTGACCGTTATATATTGCTAAAAAAGGAAGGTTACTAATATCTCCTTCAACTGCCGTAAATATATAACGACGACCATTAATCTGATTTGATACATCGTATATATTACGAGTAAAAAAAACGATTAGCTCATCTTCATCAGGTACTAATAATGTATTTAAGAAAAAAGATGTTGGTGTACGTATTTCAAAGTCACCAGCATCTTCATTTAGCGCTAGACCATTTAATGTAATAAAAACGCCATCAGTTAGAACATTTGTACTATTATAAACTTGATTATCGCCTACTATCTGATCTGAAAGATTTTCTACTACTGTACTCATTTTTTGCTAGCTGTTTTAGTCGCTTTTTTAGTTACTTTTTTAGTTGTTTTTTTTCTATTTTCTTTATCTATTTCTTTAACTCGTTCACGATAAATAGCCGATAAGGTAACAGTTTCTATTTGCTTATCTATAAGCCTAACAGCATCTTCTGATTGTAAGATCTTACCCTCTAAACGGTGTATATCAATGCCTTTTTGTTGATGTTCAGTAACTAAAAAATTAATAGTCGTGTTAATGACCTCATTAATATAATTTAACGCACCATCGTTTATTTTACGTTCTTTATTTTTTTCATCACTATAAGTATTTTGAAATACTTGTGATAAATGATTAATGATTGAGTCTAAGTATGTAACGCAACTTTTGACAACTAAAATGTCAGTTTCATTTTGTTTAATACGATTTCCAAACTCTTGTTTAACTTCTTCTAGTAACTGCTTTTGATCTTGCATATCTTAAATTGGAAATGGGCTAGTAAAAACCAGCCCAAAACACTCCCAGGTTTATATTATAACATATTATTCGTATTCGATAACGATTACATCTCCAATAAAGTAACTTTCATTAAAACTAATTTCACCGTCTGCTGGTATTGTACCAACTTCAAAATCATAACTTGAACCATAGATTAATCGTCGACCATTTACGTAAACAATAGCTGTAGAGATAGAATTCGTTGACCAGTCAGGGTCAGTTCCACCGTTAATATTAGTGTGCGACGATGGGTCAAAATCACTAGTATTAGCAACATCACTAGTAAGTATGTATTCTACTGTTGATCGACTAGTTGTGTTTAATGCGCTATTAATAGCTGAGACTAACGATACTGTACCATAGTTAGTAAAAAAGTCACTCATTTCTGCTGAGCTTGAAGCAAGTGGTAAATCACCAATATAAGTACTACCAGTAATGTTGCTATCGCTGAAAGCAATACTACCACCAGCATTTAAAGTCACATCTGATGTAGCACCAGTAGTAGTTAGCGATAATGATGCTGCACTAGATATAGCCCCAGTTGTACTACCAATTGCAATTGACTGACCAGAAGTATCAAAAGATGCGCTACTAGTTGAATCTAGTGTTCCTGAAACACTTGTGTTAGCTCCAAATGTAACAGCTTCTGAGCCTGTTGCTCCATCAACAGATAGTAAATCAATAGTGGCACCACTATTTTGCAGTTTATAGGTATTAGCCGCACCTACTTTATAAGCAAATGATGTGCTTCCCTCAACTGCTGTAGCACCTTGATTGTCATATGCATTCTGTAAAGTAACCTCAGCCGCCGCAATGTGGTCCGCGAATGCACCGCCTAAAGTAGCATTCTGTGGTAAGTTAGATAAAGATTTACGTGTGATATATGAATATTTTATAGACTTACCTTGGATATCAACTGCTGGTACTGCTTCAAGTGTATTAGACCCTGAATCACGAACAAATGAAATCTGAACACGTTTTGTAGTGTCATTAAAAGTATCACCGTTAACAACACCATTTTCACCCTGTAATAATCCAAATACACTTTGACCATTACTGTTAATCACATCGTTAGTAGATGCATCTCTAATTAAAACTAAGTTAAAAGGCTGTAAAGCGTTAGCACCCGTCACAAGTGACAAACGATTAGCCCCAAACTCCCCACTAGCTAAATAAGCACATACAGCACCTTGTCCAGTCGTATTTGCCGCTGATTCAGTTGGCGCTTGTGAGCCTGATACTGATAGCACTACAAAATTATCTGAAGCCCCTACAGTAACTGAAGTTAATACGTGTGTATCAAATAAAAAAGAATGATCTTCAATATCACCAACAGCAGTATTTAAAGTTGCTATATCTGTACTCGGGCTTTCGTACCAATTAGTACTGCCTGCTAATCTTTTAACTTGAGAACGCAACGCGTTATTATCATATTGGCTATCTGTCGAAGCTGTGACCATAGTCGCTAAACCAGCACCTATTGTATCGTCAAAACTTCTTGAACTTCGTATTTGTGTCTGGCTTAGTTTAGTTATTGCCATGTAAAAAACTCCATTAATACTATACATATATTATATGCCCATTAATGGTTTGTTTTAAACAAATTTATTTAAAATGTTTATTTTTGATCTAAAAAACTAGCAACAGCGTAATCAATAATATCGCTATAACTAATATTTTTATATATATCTTTTACATAGCTTCTATTATTAACTTCGTTTTTATATCGTTCTAATATCTCGTATGTTTCACGTGACATTGAGATATGTTTTCTTACACGGTTTCTGGTATAAGAATGATGCGATAATTTTTTGGGGGGAGTGTTTTGGGCGTTAACTAATGTCAACTGAGTTGGTTTGTTCATCTAGCTTTTTTTTATCCTTTCTATATACGTTCCACCACCAATATGACAGTGGATATAATGTGACATTTAATAATATAAATTTACTGGTAATATCATCTAATGACAGGCTGTAGTGTACCCCTGCTATAGCAAACATCAAACAAAACCCTAAATTTTTCATACCATTTTTTCTATAAATTCAATAAGTATTTTCTTTTTATTAAAACTATAATACTTATCCTCATACCATAGCGCCTTGAGGAACTCTTCGAGCTTCTTCTGTTTCATTTTTATCTACCCATATTTTTTTCAAGTTACAGGTCATACAATATCCACATATCTTATTTTTGTCAATTTGGGGCAATTTATATAATATTTTTGTTTTTTTATAACAAAAGTCGCATGTATTACATTCCATACATATTATTATATTAAAAATATAGACATTTTAATACATTTATTTGTTGTATTGTTTGTCTAATATTTTAAGCTCAGAAGTGACTATTTCTGATTGGTTTATATTTTTAACGGTTTTTTTTAGTGTTGCGTTAACAATTACTTTTTGACAGGTCTTAAAATCAGATCGTCTTGCAGTAACGCTACCATGAAAGTTATTTTGCTTTAAATAAAGAAAACCATCAATAACTGATAGTACATGTTCAGAAACTTTTAATTGCTCGTTAAACGATAAATTAGCAAGCAATTGTTCGAATTTAATATTAAGTTCTGAATGTATTGTATGTATCTGTTCTTTGTTATTTTTTTCTATAACAGTTTGTACGCATGGGAGTGTTGTTTGATTCATTAAAAGGGAGATACCTCCTCAAGTTCAATGCCTTGTTCAGTCATTGATTTATTCTCAAAATTGTTTTGTTCTTGTTCTTTGTTTTCTTCTATAGAGCATGATAAATACATCTTACCGTCTTTTTGACTTGTGTTTTTCCATGCCGCTAATTTATATTGCTTACCGCCAATATTTAAATAACCATTATAATCTGGCTGGTTTTCTTTTTCTTTTAATGTATTAGCAAAAATTAAACCTTTATTTTCTTTATCTATCTTCATCTTATATCCTTAACATCTCCATCTTTTATTTTATTTTTTATATTATCTATAAACTTTAATAAATCATTCTGTAATTCATTATGTATTAATACAAACAATTTATTAAATTTATTACCTAATAAAGTCATTTGATTTTCTAATGTATTTTCATAGTACTTAGATTTTGGAATAGTCATATTTGCATTATATCCTTAACATCTCCATCTTTTGCGAGCTTGTCTTAACCTTGAATTAGGGTCTTTAGCCGCTTTAGGAAACTTTTTCATTTGACCTAGTGATCTTGAACAATACGCTTTTCTTCTTTTTTTTCGGGCCTCACTAGGATTTTTTTCTGTAACTGCTGTTTGCAATTTAGACCCAGGGTTATTTTTTGTATACCATTCGACACCTGCTTTCGTCATACCAGCGCCTAGCTTAGCTGGTAAATAGTATTTCCTTTTCCTCGGAGGCATAATTGCCATATGTTAAGTCCTTTTGTAAAATTGTATACATCTCTGCTCTTAAAATTATACAATTTTCTCTAGGCTTATAAAATTTATTTCCACATTTTAATGAATCTATAGCTTTATTTCGAATAATTTCCTTTGAGCAATTTGAAAGATTGTTAAAAATTTCTGCCCATTCACTTGCTCTACTACGCTCATTTTGATTCACTTTTTTAGCGCATACCCTGCTTTCTTCTGACTTTAAAGTTTTTACTTTTTTTTCAATTACATTTCGTATGTAGTTTTTTATTTTTTTTACCATGTCATCGATATCCCATTTACCAAAACTTTGGGCTTTTAAAGCGTAAAGTATTGATGTTTGATACGCTTGAGGAGATGGAATAGGAATGTTTTTTGCTTTATTTTTAATTTTTTGTAAGTTTAAGTATAAATTGCTTAGCTCAACACATAACTTGCTGTTATTTCGCATAATTTCGGCAAATGCGGCTAAATCTGTCTGCTGTCTAATATGCTTATTTAAAAAATTATAAATAAAAACTAACCGACAATCCGATTCAGTTCCATATTTTGAAATATAAGTCTCGCATTCCTTCCACTTCATTAGATTATCCTCACTATTTATCATATCACAAGTAAAAGTCTTTTTTTCAACTAGAGTAACTAAGTTACTATTAGTAACGTTAGTTATATTAATATTATTATTAAGTATCTTTTTATTCTGTGGTTGATGTTGCTGGTTAATTTGCTTTTTTTTCGTTTTTCTCAATGACTCTTGTAAGAATTTTCTTACAACACTTTTATCGTTTTTAGCCTCACTTTTTTCATTTTTCTGTAAAGTATACTCGTCATAATTCTTGATGGTTATTATTGAAAATCTGTTGGTTGATGTTTTAGAAATAACACCTTTTTTAGTAAGCTTTAAAAGTGCTGTTCTAACACTTTGTTCTGACAGATTTGTTCGCCTTGCTAAAGCTTTACGGCCTGTTATTACATCCCCTCTTTTTATAGGAATTTTCTTATAAACAGAATCAGTAAAATATGCATTTATCATTAAGTCCATATAAATAGTAAACGTATTACTATCTAATGACTGACGAAAGTCGCTAGTTAAAAATTCTCTATTGAGCTGCAAGTAGCCTATCATGGCATTCCTCCTATATAATTTTAAGACAATAAAATTATACAACAGACAATATGCATTTTCAAATAGTAAAATTTTTGATATAATTAAAGTATAATTTGGATGGTATTACTTCAAGCACTCCAAAATTTTAAGACAAAGCAAAGCCACCTTTTAGGTGGTTTTTCTTTTTTCACATCACTTAATTAAGATATATTTTAATACTACAAAAGCTACAGTTAAGGTGGTTTTTTTATGTTTATGTGTTAAAATAACTAGATACCTGATAGTTTCCCCAACTATTAAAAAATGTATGATCCCAATCATACGACGAAGTAAGACCACCTTAACGGTGGTTTTACTTTATATGCATTTGTTATAATATAATTGCTTGATACGTTTTGCCAGTTAGTTTACTAGCTGGTTTTTACATAAATTGACATTATTAAAGTTGAAATTTATAATATAAATAATTATTATTACAGCAATAATTTATTTATTGCACACAAAAAAAACTACCACTCCCCTCGGTAGTTTTTTTTTTGTATAATTTTATTAGTGGTATAGTATAGGGGATTATAAGTATTATTACTTGTAGTCCCCTATTAAATTGTAATTTTTGTTGTTACTTTTGCATAAACTACACACATATATGCGTTTTTAGCCTTTATTTTTGGTATTATACATGCATTTATATTTATAAACGCATTGAGGTATTACCATCTCACTCATGCCAGGACAAGGAATACAACCATAAATTATGAAGTTTTTTTCCCCAAATAAAGATAATCCTCTATATATTCAAGTTATATAAGAAAATACAATTATCCTTGTCCTGGCAGCCCTGATAAAGGTAAAATATAATTATGTTAATTAAAAGTATTTATCATTCAAATTATCATGATGATGTTTTGATTGAGATTAACAGTAAAAAAAAACGTTACTTAAAAAGATTTTTTAACTTGAGTTTAGCAAGTATTATCTGTACACTAGTATTTGGTAAATAATGCGTTTTTTAATATGTCAAAACTTCCAGATAATCCTAAAGAATTACTTAGGGTACTTAATAAATTAAGATCAAAAAAAGAACTTTGTGACTATTATAATGTCACACGATCAGGTCTCTATTCATATGAAAGACGAAATAATATAAAAATTTCTATAAAGTATGAATGGGTGATAAATGATAAAAAGAAAAATTAAAAATATTTCTAATTATAAAATACTATGTAATAAGTTAATAAACGCAAATATGCTTAGTAGTAATGCTGTCTATTGCTTTAAAAATAACAATGACTATATTTACATAGGATACAGCTCAAACATAGGTAATCGCTTATATGATCAAAGCCTTTTTATTGAAGATTTGCTATTATCTAATGAAATAACAGAAATTAATATCTACTTTTATGAAACTACTACACAAGCGCAAACTTACGAAAAAATCTTTATTTATAGGCATAAACCTTCTTATAATCTTGCTTGCAATAATCAAAAAGCTAAGATGATGTACCACATACCGTTTGAATATAGATTAATTATTCAAGATTATTACAAGGCTAATAAATCAAGCATGAATGGTCCTTCTGATGTTATAATTAAAATGTGCGATAATTTCTTTCAGCATCAAAAGCAACTAAAATTATGTTAAATGATATATATTTACAAGCAAGTAGTGAAGGTAAAAAATTTATAGAACGACTCTTAAACCTTACACATGGTGACTGCTTTAATTGTAATAGTGCTAATAATATAATTCCACATGAATCATGTGTAGATTGTGAGCAAGAATGGATCAAAAAAGATAAGCTAGAGGTGCTTACATGGCACGCATTAACAGAATATGAAGTTAATTTAGATGTGCCACATTATACGTTTGACGTACATCATGTACTTGAATTTTACAATATAGCTCACCAACTTGGCTACTATACTTGTGAGGTTGAGGATAAATACGAAGAAGATTTAGTAGCTGAATATATTGAAGATCATATTAGCTTTTTAATGCAATATCCTAAGTTTCAAATAACTATAGGCGAATAATAAACCGGTCGAATTCGACCGGTTTAACGTTTACGCTTTTTACCGCCATGATACTCATACACATCGGGCTGTTTTAACATATATTCGTTTACATTTTCATTGTCGCAATATACGTTAGCAACGATTCGGAAGTACTTACCACGTTTCATATTTTTAAGATAAATATGTTTACAACTCATAAGCTTATCTATAAGAATATATTTTAGCTCTAAAGCGCGTTTTTTTTCATTTTTTTTTCGTAGTTCAGGCGTATCTATACCGTTTAACCTTATGCCTATGTTTTCGCCTAACAAGGGGTGAAAGTTATATATATCAACAAAAATAGTATCACCATCATATACACGTACTAACTTATCAATTCTAACAGTATCACCTTTAAGTGTCTGTGCAGTAATAGTTACACCTAAAATGATAAGTAGTACAAAATATTTAATCATTAGAATTTGAAGTCGAGAGGTCCGATTTTAATTTTTTTATCGTCACCAAAGCCGAGCCCAAGCTTGACTGGCATCCCAGATACTTCTCCACTAAAGCCCAATTCGATACCGTGATTAGATCCAGAATGACGATTTTTAGCCAATTTAGCCATGATATCTTTAAATGGTCCTGTTTTCTGTGCATTTATATAGCTTACTGCTTTTTCTGTGTTTGTGTTATCCAATAATCTTGTTGCTCTATCTATTTGCTTTTGTGCGACTTCTAATTTTTCAACTACATTTTGAGTTTCAATAAAGTCTTTAAAAAACTTATTTCCAAAAACATATTTAGATACAGCTATTTCATAAAACGCCGTACGTAATGACTCGTTATGAATAACGTAATTCCAAAATGATTTTAAATACTTTAATACTAATTTAATTCTAAACATGGCCTTCTACTCCTATTTATACCATACACATGTGTTCTATTACAACTAAGGATAAAACTTTACAAGCGAATCTGAAATACCTTTACAGCGATCGATATGGACCCAATTTACGCCCATTTCAACACGCCAAAAGCCTAATTCCTTATAAGCTGGCATAATCTTATCTCTTATTTCATCGGGAGTGTATGTATTAGAATGAAAGTCTATTGCTAGACCTCTTTGATGTTGTGATAATTTAAATTTATTGTCAGTATCATAAAAGTCTGACGTTCTAAAGCCTCTATTTTGAAAATTACCGCCATAATACCAGTCATTTATAATGATGCTGCTACCTAAAAAATCTCGTACGTTCTGCGCTAAAATAACAGTGTCATAGTCAATGTACCTATAAAATGCATTTAAAAAACCAACCGTTATACCATATCGGTCAATTAAATAGTCATAATGATCTTTTGAAATAAACTCTTGTGCAATGAAGTTTTTAGAAACTTTCAATTAAAATAACCTTTCCATAATAATGCCTAATAAAATCGCACAAAACCCACCACCAAAACTTAACAACGCTTGTCGCCAATTTAACTGTAATTGAAACTTAGTGAGGCATTTTTCAACCTGCTCAACTGCATCCATTACCTTAGTGTTAAATTGATTTTGTCTATCAGTAAAATCTTTTAATTGATTTGATAAAGGTTTAATTTGCTGATCTACTTCAGCTCTTATTAAATTTAAAGTTTCTGTGTACTGCTCTTTTGTAAGTTCTTTATCCATTTTCTAGTGCTGTTACTCTTGCTTCTAATGCTGAAATTTGCTCAGATTGTTCTTTAATTGCTGCTACTAGAACCGGTATTAATTCTTGATAATTAACACCTATAGCTTGAAACCCCTCATCTTCAGGTGTCAAGTTTTCATTATAATCCTCAGGAAAAATTGCAGTATTAGGAAATTCTTGAGCAATATCTTGTGCAATTAATACTGGATGTTCTCTTTGATCATCATCTGTATTAAAAAATGCGTTTACTGTTCTTAAATTTGATAATTTATCTACAGAATTTTCTATATTACTCACAATTGTTTTAATACGTTCATCTGATGATGACGTCCATGACGTGCCGCCAGCGGCTACATATGGACCACTTGTATAACTTGCTGTAGTACCTTGTGCAGTTGGAGTACCGGATTGTGTAAATGCTGTTATTTGTCCTTGTTTAAATTTGAAACCTGCAATTCTTCTAACACTAGAACTTAAGCTATCTGGTGCACTTTGTTTATAAATTGATTCTGTAGTTGAAGTATAAAAGTTGACACCTACAACACCAATGCCATCAAAATGATCTTCAGCTATAGTCACCCCACCTTGTCCAACTCTAATACCTCCTAAATCATAATTGTTTGAATCTGCGGTATTTGTTCTTATTTTTAGTTGTGGTATTGCGCCATTAAATTCTTCTGTATCAGCTAATGCTATATCTTTAAGCGTTAAGCTCATTGTATTTTTTGCTAATTGAACAAAATAATTTTCATTATTTACAAGGATTAATCGATCTCTATCTACACCAGCTAATTTATGTTCATAATATATTCTACCAGCATCTAAAGAATCATCACCAAACGCTAGAGTAGATGTAACATCACCAACAGATAATCCACTAGCCTTAAATCTTATTACTGGGGATTCTGCTTCAGCTACTATATTATCTGTACTATTTGCATCTAAAGCACCATTAGCATCTTCAGTCCTTGCATGTAAAATGTTATCTGGTGTGGTACCTGTGAAGTCACCTACACCTAGACGATTATTAGCATCATCTAAAACAACTATTGATAATAAAATATCTAATAAATCATCAAAATAATCTTCCCATAAATAAGAGTTGTTTAATATCCAATTAAAATGCTGAGTGGCTGGCGCATCTTCAAATACATAACCATCAGTAAGTAAAGAGCCAGTAGGTTGGATTGTATTTGTTTGGTTTGTATCAAATACAGTATGATCAGTTGGTTTTGTAGGTAATGGCATTTTGTAAAACTCCTATATATATTTTATTAAATTAAAACATTAAATTCAAACATTATTTTATTGTTGTCAAATGACCTGCATTTGGATTTAGTACATTCCCAGTGTCATGTATTGCTATCTCAGCTAATTGACCTTGGTCAAAACCAGAGCCAGGTGTATCAAATCTAAAATAATTTTCTGGTTTGCGTAAATTTAAAAGATTTCTAAACCCACCACCATCAGGAGGGATATTCCCGTCACGATCTAAGAATCTAAATATTCTATATTGAGACTCTTCAACAGTTACACCTATTCCAGAACATGTTGCATTTGTAATAGCTTGTTTAACTTCATCCCATGATGCAATCGGGTTTGTAATATTATAAAAAGTTACATCAAAATCAGCTTGTCTTTCTGTAACAATTACACGCTCTGCATTAGTTAATAATTTAGCAATATTAATTATTTCTTCACGTGTACCCTCTGAATTATTTTCAGCAATTTTAGCTTTAATTCTTAAGCGGTATACGTCATCAGTCAAACCGTTTCTAGGCTGTCCAACAATAGATCCAACACCATCTAACTGCACACCTACCGCATCTTCAATTGTTCTATTCAGATAAAGGCTATGCGCTATTGTTTCAGCATCTTGAAGTAAATCAAGGCCTATTTCTAAGACTTTTTCAATATTTTCTGATCGATAATATTGTGTTATTAACTTGTCTTTACCTTCTTGTACTATATTTAAGTCTAAATCTATCATGTGACATTAACAGTAATTCTGGCACTACTAAATGCGGCTATCTCATCATTAGCTATTGAAATATTAGTTTGTCCACCTGGCGCAGGTGTTGTGCCAAGATAAACTTCAATTCCGATTATGCCTGAAACTGAGTTTATAGGGGTATAGAATTGATTTTGTATAACATCCTGTCCAATTAAAAAGTTTTGAGTAAATTCAATAATTTTATTTTTTATTTGATTAGCACCATCGGCTGGAAATAAAGCTCCTTCATTAGCATTTATATTTTGGACTATATCTATAACAAAATATATATCTTGCTGTGTCGGCCTTGAAAAAGATATATCTACATTTTCGCCTTCGCTATCTTGCACTGTTATTGTGGTTGTGCCAAATGTATCAATACCGCATGGTCTAGCTGACTCTATCGCAACTGCTATATCATCATCTGTCCCACCTAGTACTACAGCAAAAATATTATGTGCTGGCACTCCATTAACAGTGCTACCTGTTCTATTAGATGAAACTTTAGCCTGCAACACATTATCTTCATTTAATATCTTATTTCTAATACCTGCGTCAGTACCATTTTGTGTTGTTTGCAAATTCAATTGTCGTCTTATTCTTAAAGCAACATCAGATTCAACACTACGACCTAGAACCGCGTTTGATAAGTTTGTTACAGAGGTTACACCTGCAGTCGGGGTATCAATAACTGTTAGCGTTCCAGCATTAGCCGAAATAGCACCTGTATTTACTGAATTCATGCGTAAATCAACAAATGGGGCATAACCTTTAGTTGTTTCAGCAACACTTACAGTAACTGGCGAACCATCATCCAATGAGTTATTAGTAACTGTTAGTAGTGGTTGTTCTTGATCTCCATCAGCACCAGCAAATGTAACGACAAAACCAGTCGTATAATCACCTGTAACAGTTACAGCACTTAAACTAGCTAAATTATTTAAAGCAGTTTGCACATCTGTATTAATATCGTCAAAAGCAATATCAACTGTTTGATTTCCTTCATGGTTTAGTCTAAATACACCACTTGTGGGTGTACCAGAAAAAGTTATTGTCTGGACTTCATTGATACCTGTAGTGATAGTACCGCTTTCTACA
>WLWH01000937.1_pt1 | contig 21759 bp, 30 predicted proteins | sample 6712741 | NCBI WGS metagenome assembly WLWH01 (sample SAMN12718694, study PRJNA515312) | sponge metagenome | isolation source: marine sponge | host: Mycale hentscheli | place: New Zealand: South Island, Marlborough, Capsize Point | collected 2003-05-01
GAGGGTATGCTGGTAGGGTAGATATTATATATGAAAATGAAAAAGGGCATCTAGTGATCTTAGATTTTAAATCATCTAAAAAACCTAAAAGAGAAGATTGGATAGAAAATTATAAAATGCAAATTGCTGCATATTCATTAGCTTATTGGGAAATGAATAAAAGAAAACCTAAAGGCGGCGAAATATGGATAAGTAATGAAGCTGATGGTTTTCCACAAGTATTTGAAATGACATTTGATGATATAACCAAATATGGTAAAAAGTTTTTAAACCTAGTAAAGGAATTTCATAATAAGTTTCCACTTGATTTGAATATATAAAAAAAATCAAATTCAATGTTTATTAAAAAATACAATGAATTCCTTTTAGAAGTTAGAGATAAAAAATATAAAGCAGCAGGAGACAAAGCTGAAAAGGATCATAAAGATGGCAACCATTCTGGGGTTGACAAGGAATTAGAAAAAGAAATAAATGATGAACTTGAACAAGTTGCCGAAGACTGCCCCAGGTGTGGAGAGCATATCGAGTCTTGTGAATGTGCCGAGAAAGACCCCTGGTCAACTCAAAACTACCATAGAGCTCCAAAGGGAACTGAACAAAAGGCAAAACCAAAACAACAATTTAACAAATAAAACAATGAACAAATTTAACAAATTTTTTGCAGATCATGGAATTAAAATAATTATAGTTATAATGATATTAACTTATTTTAAATCTTGTGGAATTGATTCTGAAGTAGAAAGAATTAAAAAGGAACAAAGAATATTAACTAATGAAATTGATACTTTATCGTCTCAGATCGTTAATGAGGAAGAAATGATATATCTTATCAAAAACATTCCTGCTTGGAAAACTCTAAGAATTGAAGAAATTTCTGATAAAGAAAGAATTTCTATTAATGCATTAGAAGAAAAAGAAGACTAAATGTGGCTAATATACCGATAATACCAGGAGTACCTACTCCAGCTAGTGGAGATCCTAAATGTGCATTAACATTATGCGGTAGAATTATTGCGCAAGTAGATTGTATTAAAGTCATAATGCAAGGGACTAGTGCATGCATTGATATACAATTTTTTGGAAAAGATAGTAAACCTTTAGATTTAGAAAGGTTTACAGAAATTCAAATAATGTTATATAATGAATTTGATTGTACAGTAGCAAATTTTTGGTACCCAGATGTTCCTACGGGATGTAAAGGTTTTACTATGACTATTTTACAATACACTGATGCTAAAGGTAGAATTCATAATGAAGGCTTAGTAAGAATCTGTTTAGATTCTGCATGTACAAAAATTAGTCCAACTGCAATATTTGCAGAAATTTTATTAACAGAATTAACAACCGCAGGTACAGCTGAAACTTTCGGTATATCATGTTTGCAAGTTGCTAGAATAGCCCCATCAAAAATTTACGAAAATGGATGTGATGACGGGTGTTATCCTGGATATGTACCTGGTGGTGGATCTTCTGGTGGCGGTGGATCAACAGGAGGATCTGGTGCACAGGGTGCAACAGGTGTCCAAGGACTAACTGGAGCAACTGGGCTCGGATCAACTGGAGCAACAGGTATTCAAGGACCAGCTGGTATTCAAGGACCAACCGGTCTTGGGTCAACTGGAGCAACAGGTGTTCAAGGACTAACTGGAGCAACTGGGCTCGGATTAACTGGTGCAACTGGAATAGGTTCTACTGGATTTACTGGACCACAAGGTTCTCAGGGAGCAACCGGGCTCGGGTTAACTGGTGCAACTGGCCTAGGATCAACTGGAGCAACAGGTATCCAAGGGACACAAGGTTCTCAAGGAGCAACTGGATTTAATGGAGCAACTGGGATTGGTACAACTGGATTTACAGGCTCAACAGGATTTAATGGTGCAACTGGATTTATAGGATCAACTGGAGTAATCGGTCAACAAGGAGCAAGTGGGGCAACAGGTTCTCAAGGAATAGCGGGAGCAACCGGTTCTCAAGGAGCAACTGGAATTGGTGCGACTGGATTTACGGGCTCAACAGGATTTAATGGTGCAACTGGATTTACGGGAGCAACTGGATTTATAGGATCAACTGGATTTAATGGAGCAACAGGTATCCAAGGGACACAGGGTTCTCAAGGAGCAACTGGAATTGGTTCAACTGGTTTTACTGGTGCAACTGGCTTTATAGGATCAACTGGATTTAATGGAGCAACTGGGATTGGAGCAACAGGTATCCAAGGGACACAGGGTTCTCAAGGAGCAACTGGATTTAATGGAGCAACTGGGATTGGTGCAACTGGTACACAAGGAGAAATTGGTGCAACTGGTGCTGATGTAAATACTTTAGTCACAACAAATACACAATCAAACAATTATACTTTAGTAATAACAGATAGGGATAAAATAGTAGAAATAAGTAATGCTGCTGTAAGAACAGTTACAGTACCGCCTAATTCATCTGTTGCATTTTCTATAGGTTCTCAAATTATGATAGCAAGAGGAGATACTGGATCTGTTCAAATTTTAGAAGGGACAGGTGTTACTATAGATTCTTCAAATAATAATACATTTTTACAATATCAATACTCTGGGGCAACTCTTGTCAAAAAATCTACTGATGGCTGGTGGTTGTTTGGAGATTTATCAGCAAGTTAATATATGATACAATTAGTTACATCAGGAATATTAGAACAGCCGCAATCAGCAGCTGATAATTGGGCACCTACAGATGCAAATGTTGTTGCTTGGATTGATGCAAGTGATACTTCTTCATATACAACTTCAGGGTCAACCTTAACAGCTGTTACCGATAAAGCAGGTACTTATACAATGTCAATTGGTAGTACTCCTACTGTTGTTACAAATAGTCTTAATAACTTAAACGTATTTGATTTTAATGGAAGTAATGAATATTTACAAAGTACATCATATAGTCTACAAGTATCATCAGGTAATCATTGGGCAGTAGGTGTATTTTTAGCTGACACTGTTGATGCAGATAAAGATTCCTTTTGGTCTTATGAAACTAATACAAGCACCACTACAAAAAGAGATTATGCAATATCATCAGGTGGCGGTGGTTCAAATACATGGCCAGGTGAATTAGATTTAGATTCGAATACTGTTACTAATAGAATTAGTAGTACAATTGGAAGTGTAAAAGATTGGAATCTTCAAAGTGTATCTATAGATAACTGGGTTATAGTTTCTTGTTGGTTTAATAAGACAGGAAATCAAATTGGAAATAGATTAAATGGTAGTAATGCGTATACTCCAGTTAATGATTATGATAATAGTTTACAAACTAATCAAGAATTAAGATTAATGAGAAATAGATCATCTCAAGAATTGGATGGTCGTTTAGCAGAATTTTTTGCAGTTGCTGCTATTCCTGGAACTGGTGGAACTGATCTCACTGATTTAGAAAAAGGGGAAGGATATCTTGCTTGGAAATGGGGGTTAGAAGGTTTACTACCATCTGGACATCCTTATAAGAATAATCCACCTACAGTTTAAATATATAAATTAATTATGGAGAAAAATAAATTAGTACATTATTTTATAATTGGTATTTTTGTTAGCTTATATTTTTTAGTAGCTACAATATCAATGATAAATTCAGTTGCCTTTTTCGATTTATCACATAGTGGTTTAATGAATTGGGCTTTAGCTATTGGCTTTGAGTTAGGTGCAGCTGCATCTCTTGCTGCAATTGTAATATTAGATAAAACTAATAAAACAATGGTATGGGGATTATTCTTGCTATTAACATCTTTTCAAATGATGGCTAATTCATTTCATGCTTTTATTAATTTAGAGAATTATATGGGATGGATTGAATTATTTGGTTTAGAAGAAGCTGAGCCAATTTATCAAAAAAGAGTTCTTTCTATTGTGAGTGGTGCCATACTCCCATTAGTAGCATTAGGATTTATTAAATCATTAGTTGATTATATTAGACCAGAAGAACCTGAGAATATACCATTAGATCCAGCCGCATATGCTGTTAATCCTACAGATCTGGAAGAAGATATACCAGAAGAAGCAAAGAAATGGAAAGGCGCATTTGATATTGAAACGCCTGTTGCTGGATCTGCTGAACCTAGAATTCATCCAGAAGATCCTTATGATATTAATAATGATGACTTTAAAGAAATAATCCCAGAGGCTAGCGAAGAGGCCGTGGAAAAAGATTTATATTCTCGCGATGCCGAAAAGGCAAAACTTCCAGCAGAAATTGGAGAAGTACACATAGCACCTGAGACGGTCAAAACCGGTAATGCGGTTGCTGATGATGTAGAAAAGCCAATCACTACTGAGCATATTACACCAGTTGGAGATCCTATTGTGATACCAACACCCGAAACTACAGATAGTAAAATTAAACCTAAATTAACATCTAGGAAATTTGCTAAGCGTAGTACAAATCAATAATCTTTCGAGATTACATTTCGGAGGATTTTAAAAATAAAAATTAATATGCCCGCACGTACTTATGATGACGAAGTCTTTAAAGAAAAAAGAAGACCAAAAAACCCAATTACTTTTAAATTAAAACTTAATGAAGAACAGAAGCTAGCTAAAGAAATTATATTATTAAATACAATTACTTTGCTTGCAGGTAAAGCCGGCTCTGGTAAAACATTATTAGCATGCCAAGTAGCATTGGATGGTTTATTTAGAAGGCATTATGAAAAAGTTATTATAACACGACCTACCGTTTCAAAAGAAGAAATAGGATTCTTACCTGGTGATTTACATGCTAAGATGGATCCTTGGGTTCAGCCTATCTATCAAAATATGTATAGTTTATATGGAAAAGATAAAGTTCAGCCTTTTATTGAAAGTGGACAAATAGAAATTGTACCAGTTTCATTTATGAGAGGAAGAACCTTCGTAGATAGTTGTGTTATTGTTGATGAAGCTCAAAATGTAACCAATGATCAAATGGAAATGATTGTAACCAGAGTTGGTTTAAGATCGAAGATGATTATTTGTGGAGATGATGGGCAAGTAGATTTAAAAGGTAGAGGTGATTCTGGTTTTAGGTTTTTATATAATCAAGCATTTAAGATTAAAAAATTAGAATCAATAACACTCTTACAAAATCATAGGGATCCTATTGTAGATGATTTAATTGAAATTTACGAGGAGGAAAACTATAAAAGATCAGGAAAGAAAAAATAAATATAAAAAATAATAAAATTATGATTCCAGAAAAAGGAAAATTCTTAGTGGATTTTTATGCCGATTGGTGTGGTCCATGTAAAGCAATGAATCCAACATTAGAAAAATTTACAGAAGAATCTGATGTGAAGCTTTTAAAGTGTAATGTTGATAAGGAATCAGAAGCAGCAAAGAAGTATGGGGTACGCAGTATTCCATGCTTTATTGTTGTTGAAGATGGTGTACAAATAAGCAGAAAAATTGGTATGCAAACATTAGACCAATTAAAAAAATTAGTAGAATAAAATTATGAGTTGTTATACAAGAGAACAGATAGAAGATACAATGAAAAGCAAAGGTTATAAGTACTTTACTGGAGGTGGAAAAGATTATGATGTAAATATTATCGGAGTAAGAAATTCAGATACAAAAAATAAAGTTACAAATGCTTTTGATGACTGTATGACCTTGTCTTATAAAATAGAGGGTGAGTGGAAATTTCATTGTTTTAAATGTACTACAGATCCAGGCACTCACTGGGTAGAAAACGTAATGAATGATAAAGGTGTTGCTATTCTTAAACCAGGCCAATATCGAGGATCACATAAATTAAGATTACATGCAGGAAAGTATTTAGCATTAGGGCAAAAGAAACCTTTAACTGTTTATAGAGATAATGATCGTGATGATAATTATGATTTAAATGAATCTAAAACAGACACAGGATTATTTGGTATTAATATACATAGAGCAACTAGTAGGGCTGGTAAAGGCTCTACACAAGTGGATAAATGGTCTGCAGGTTGTCAAGTCATAGCTCATAATGATGATTGGCATGAATTTCTAGATATATGCCAAATAGCTAGAGAAATATGGGGTAACTCATTTACATATACTTTGTTAGAATCTAAAGACATAGAATCTAAAGATATCTGCTGAATAAAAAATAAACTTAAAACATGGAAAAGTATATTTATAGGGGTAAATTAGATAGGGTTGTTGATGGTGATACTATTGATGCTATGATAGATGTAGGTTTTAATATTTGGGTTCATAAAAGAATTAGGTTTGTTGGTATGGATGCATGGGAAAGTAGAACTAGGGATTTAGAAGTAAAGAAAAAAGGTTTAGCGGCTAAAGAGAGATTAAAGGTCTTGTTAAATGAAGTCAGTAGTAAACCTGGTATGTTTAGAATAAAGTCTCAGGGTGTAGGTAAATATGGTAGAGTATTAGGTCAGATTTTTATTATGGATGCAGAAGGTAAGCAATGGGATGTTAATCAAACATTAATTACTGAAGGTCATGGTTATGAATACTTTGGAGGTAAAAAACGGACATCTTGACATAACAAAAATGAAATATCGGACAATGTGACAAAAAATTCACTATTGCACAGTTTTTTCAGTATAGTATATTAAATAGGGAAATGAATTCCTATTTTAATAAAAAACTATATAATATGTACACATTTTTAAATGGCTTTAAGCCAGTAACACAAGCAAGAAGAATTAATGATAATATTGATACATTACTAAAAGATCCTTTCTGGGATGAATTTGAAACTTTCTTTACAAAACCATCAAAAGGATGGCATTGTATAAAAGAAGATAAAAATTGGATTTTAGAAATTGCTATTCCAGGTTTAACTAAAGAAGATCTAAAAGTAAAAATGATTAAAGGGGAATTAAGTATTGCTTCTACTAATGAAGATAATATTTGGTTAGGAACTTTTGATAAGAGATTTACTTTACCACAAGATATTAATTCTAAAAAGATTAAAGCTAAAGTAGAAAATGGAGTTTTAAGTCTAACATTACCTATTAAAGAAGATAGTGAAAATTTTATTGATATAAAGTAAACAAATCTATTAGTTAGGTATATAAATATTAAATATATTTAAAAATTAACGTTAACATGAACAAAGAAGAAAACACTCAAGAAAATCCAGAACAAGTAAATCCAACAGGAGAACTTAATGGTCAGCAAGCATTAAATGTTTTAATTCAAGCTGTAAGAATTGCACAAGGTAAAGGTGCTTATACTATTGAGGATGCTGAATTGATATCAAGAGCAATTAAAGTATTCGTTCCACCAACTCCAGCTGAAGAGCAAGGAACTGAAACGGATCCAATTGTAAATGAAGAAACTCCAGCTGAACCGGTAATGGCTAAAGTTGAGAAATAAAACTTACTAGTAATTCTGAAAGAGGGGTCCAGAAATGGATCCCTTTTTAGTTAATATATAATACAAATATTAATTAAATGGTAACATTAAAAGATTTACAAGAATATTGTAATGGTAAAAAAATTATAATAGTTGGAAATTCTTCCAGGCTTTTAGATGGTCCTAACCGGCAATTAATTGATAACTATGATATAGTAGTTAGAATTAATCGAGGTTATATGGGAAATAACCAATATTATAATGAGTTAATTGGTCATAAGACTCATATTGTTTCCATTGGAGTTCAATCAGCAACTGGTGCAAGTTTAATTATTCAAGATAATACTCAAGTAAATTTTATATTAAGTCCTATTACCTCTAGTGAAGATTTAAAATATTTAAATTCTTATAAAGTAGAAAAAGAAACTTACCAAGAGCTTAAGAAAGAATTAGCCGGATTTAAACCTTCAACTGGAATAGCTACTTATAATTTTTTTAATAGATTTATAAATTTTGAAAGATTAGATTTAATAGGATTTGATTTTTTTGCAAGTTCATCAAAGCAGAGGAATCAATTAGGTCACACTTTTGTTGATGATCATAATGGAATAAAAGAAATGAGGTTCTTTGAAAATTCTAAAGATCCAGATAAAACTATATTACACAACCATCTTGGTAGCCCTAGTCCTGCTTTGCGTACCATAAATAATGTACCTATAATTAGTAAAGGTAACACTAATAAGTATACACTTAAAAAATTAAATAGAAGATAATGAAAAGAGGCAGGATAAAGAGAATTATAAGTGATCCTAATGTTACTAATAATAGTGAAAAGAATTTCCCACGAGTTACAATTAGAAAAAATGGATCTCCAGATATGTCTAACCCAAGACATAATATTTCAAAAAATAATGCACAAAGATCATTTAAGAAAAATATTCCAATAAGTAGAGGCCCTGTTAAAAATAAAATAATTCCTCCAATTAAATTTATGGAAGATAATTTACCTAGTATAAAAAACAAGATTTGTTTTGTTGTAGGTGGAGGCCCTTCATTAAATGGATTTGATTTTTCTCAATTAAATGGTTTTGATTCTATTGCTGTTAATAAAGCAGTAGAATATATTCCTAATCCTACTTATTTTGTAACCACTGATTATTCTTATTTTATTAAAGCAAGCTTACCTATTGATGAGATAAAACAAAAAACAAAACATTCATATTTTATTGCTAATATGTCTCATCATTATATGGAATTTAGAAATGGGCAAGTAATAGATTCTCGTAGAAATTTTGTATATGAAGATCTCTATAAGTACAGTGGAGTTATTCCTTCATATAATTCAGAAGGTTTTGGTTCAGACTTAGCTACATTTTCTCATGGAGATAATAGTGGGCATTGTGCAATTCAATTAGCATTATTATTAGGTTATGAAAAAATATACTTATTAGGTTTTGATTTAAATACTGAAGGTCAGACTCATTTTCATCAATCATATAGAGAACGAGATTATAAATCATTTAAACAAAAAGTAGGAGGATACGGTGAAACCTTAATAAAATCTTTAAAAGAATATAAAAGTGAGCAGGAAATTATAAACCTTTCAGCTAAAAGTATTTTAACTAATAGTCCGTATATTAAAACTCAATCATTTAATGACGTATTAACTAAATATGGTTCTACTCCTACTGTAACTGATCCTAATGATCATAGTACTTTAAGAGATTTAATGGTTGTAGGCTATTATACTATTGATACTCCTTATGAAAAAGAGGCACAAAATTTAATTTCTTCTTTAAATAGGTTAGGTATAAATCATGATATAGTTGGTGTTAAAACATTAGGAAATTGGCAAGCTAATACTAGATTTAAAGCCGGGTTTATGTTAGATATGTTAATTAAGTGGCCTAAGCACAGATTACTTTATGTTGATGTTGATGCGGTAGTACATAAGGCTCCAGATTTATTTAAAAATTATCGTTGTGATATAGCAGTAAGATGGCAGGATTTTAGGTGGAGAAAAAATGAATGCTTAAGTGGTACTATTTATATGGAAAACAATGAAAGAACAAAGCGTATATGTGAATTGTGGAGAGATATAAATGTAAAAGAAGGAAATCAATCCAATAGAATGGAGCAATGGAATTTAGATACAGTTATTAATCAAATGAAAGAAGAAGATCCTAAATTTACATATAAAAATTTACCACCAGAATATACTATGATATTTGATAGTATGAGAGGTATGTACCCTAACATTGATCCAGTCATCGAGCATTTTCAGGCTAGTAGGAGATTTAAAAAAGATGTAAATGAAAAATAATAGAGATGAGTAAATTACATGTAAAATTTCCAGCACCTAATCCTGATTGGGCAAAAAAGAAAGATATTAATGCTCCTGGGCAATGGCATAGATATTATGGTATTCACCCTGAATATGTATTAAATTTATTAATTGAAGGAGGTGCTGAAATACAAATGGTTAATGCAACAGAATTTGAATGTAGAAGTACCACAAGCTTTGATTGCGTTATTGATGGTCATTTATGTAAATTTGATTTTAATGATCATGAAACTGTAGACTGGAGTGTATCTCAAAATTATAAAGCATATTTTAAATTTCATTACCATGAAAGCCATTCAGCTGGCCCAGAAGGATCAAACATTTTTCCTTTCTCACCTGTGAATTTTCATGATTGGAAGTTATACAAAAGATTATCACCTATAATTAAATATCGAGCAGTAGGTTCTGTATTAAACAATCAAGCACCAGCAGGTGCAGCGGTGGAAAGAAGAAACTTGGTTTCTAAAGCGCTAAGAGATTATTATGGTAAGGATTTAAATACAAACAGATATCCTAAAGAAGATTTTTATATGCTTATAAATCGTGCAAGTGGAATTGTTTGCGTTCCTGGTGCTAGAAATAACATGTTAGACCGAGGCCAAGGCCAGCAGATGTTTTTTGGAGCATGTACAATATCTCCTAAATTGAACACCCGATTATCTTATCATGGTTTATTAATCCCAGGTGTTCATTATATAGAATGCAAAGATGATTATAGTGATATAGTCGAAAAAGTAAATTGGGTTAAGAATCATAAAGAGCAAGCAATTGATGTAGGTAATAATGCCAAACAATTATTTTTAAATACATCCACCCCTCTTAAGCAAATTGAATGGATAAGGCAATGTGTAAATAGAACATAAATTAAAAACATGAATCATACTATAAATAATTTCTTTGATAAGGTTTATTTAATAAATCTTAAAAGAAGACCAGATAAACTAAAAACATCTAGTGACTTATTAAAAAAATTTAACATAGACTTTGAAGTCTTTGAGGCTGTAGATTTTTGTGATGGGATACCTGCAGATTATTATATTCAACCAGTACCAGAATCTTTTTTAACTAAAGTACAACCTGGTGCATTTGGTTGTTTAATGTCTCATTTAGAAATAATAAAAGATGCTAAAGAAAAAGGTTATAATAAAATTTTTATATTTGAAGATGATATTGCAGCTGATGATAGTTTTCCAATTCAATTTAACACAAAAGTTAAGGACTTACCATCTGATTGGAAATTGTTTTATTTAGGGGCAAGCGGCCATACTGGAGTACCTAAGAAACCTATAACAGAACATATTAGCCAAACTTTTGAAAGTTTTACAACAGGATCTTATGGTGTTCACTCTTCAATATATGATCGTATTTTAGAAGAATATAAAACACCATGTAGAACTATAGATCAATTTTATGTAAGAGCAATACAGCAAGAATATAACTGTTATGTAACTTCACCAACCATTATGTGGCAAGCGGCTGGTTTTAGTGATATTGCACAGGCTCATCGTAATTATACGGGATTTATGAAAAATATGAAATAATGAAAATAGATTTTATCATACCAACTATTTTTAGAAATGAAGATGAATTAAATAGAGCAGTTTCTTCAATAAAAGAAGAAGGTGTAGATCATAATATTTTATTATGTGGCAGCAAAAAACCTAAAGATTATATTGGTAATCAAAATAATGCAGTAGCTAATATTAATGAAGGCTTAGGTAAAATTAGGAATGATAGTGATTGGATTATATTACTTGATGATGATGATTATCTTAATAAAGGTTTTAGTAAAGAATTAAATAATGAGTATGATATTACAGTTTTGAGAATGTGCCAAAATGAAAATGATCCTATTCACCCACCTAAAATAATTCCTAGAATAGGGGATGATAATTTATATAGTGGTAATGTAGGTATTAATTTCAGTCTTAAAACTTCATTTTATTTAAAACATAAATGGTTATTTAATCCTTTAGCAAAATATCCTGATTGGGATTTCTTATCTAGAGCAATTCAGTATACTAACAAAATAAAAATAACAAAAGATATTTATTACGTAGCCCCTGTAGGAAATTATTATAAAAACAAATAAAGATATGATTATAACCGTTTACAATGAAGTGATTCCTAAGGATGTAGTTGAATCACAAAGAAAAGTATTTGAATATTTTGGAGAAAAAATTATTCAAATTAAACCAGATGTATGGAGAGGCCATGCAAGTACAGTAGATGCTTACTTAAAAGAAAATGAATGGGATCACGTAATATTAATGGATATAGATTGTATTCCTTTAAATAAGAATGTTATTAAAGATGCAAGAGATTGGGCTTTAAATAATTTAGGTTTATATTCAGTTGCACAAAATCCTAATCATATTTCTAATGCTCCTGATTATGCTTCTCCTGCATTTATTGCATTTTCTAAAAAAACATATAAAGAATTAGGTGAACCTAGTTTTCAGCAAACTCAACAGTGGGATGTCGGTGGTGAGCTAACTCATAGAGCTATAGAAAAAAATATGATAATTAAATTAATGTATCCTAATCACGTAGAAGAACCTAAATGGAAACTTAAAGATGGTAGGATGTTTGGTATAGGAACTACTTATGATAATAAAGTATATCATCATTTTGAAGGTAGAAGAATAACTAAAAGCTTTTTAAATAAATGTAAGGAAATACTACAATAAGTTATGAATATCTCTCCTACTATATCAAATGAGGAATTACTTAATAAGATTAAACTATCTATAAAGAATAAAACACCACTATCTTATGTAAGAATGGGTGACGGTGAAATTGTTTTTTTAAAATCTTCTGATAATGTTGAGGCTGATGAATTAATCATTGCAGAGGAAGCATTAACTTCTATATTTAATAGGCATAATCAAGTGTATCATCCAATTGATTCTAAAAATTCTTTATTTTATAAAAAATATAAAAAAATTATAATAGATTCAATTAAGGATAGTGATTATTTAGGTATGTTTACTTATCAAGAAATAATAGATCTTAATAATGCAGGCTTTTATGATATTGATGATAGATATGTACCTAACAAAAAAGTTTTGGAATCTTATGATTTTGATTTTAATAAAATAAAAACATGCAGTCCTTTGTTTAATAGGTTTCCTAAGCTAGGTATAATAGATAATTTTAAAAAATTAATAGGTGATGAAAGAATTACTATTATGACTGATATGTCTGAAGAATTAAAAACCAATAAAAAGTTTCAAAATACATTTGGAGATAACGTTGATTTTATTTCAGTAAATCATCAACATGCTTCTAACACCGATAAGAGTTTTTATCAAAGAGAGCACATAAGGTCTCAGTTTAAAAATATTCAATCTCATGTTGTTTTATATGCATTAGGCGGAGGTGCTAAAGATTTATGTAATGAATTAAAAAATGATTGGGGTAAATGTGTTATTGATATGGGAAGTGTAATAGATGCATGGGCCGGGAGAATCAGTCGCCCTTCGTATCTTCATTTATGGTCACACTGTCTTACTGTACCTCTGGCAGATGCTCCTCATAAATTAACATGTATATTATAGAGAAATAAATATAAAAACTGAATTATGAATCGCACAGTAACAAATCAAGAATTATTTAAAGCCATTGAAAATTCTATAAGAAATAAAACACCATTATCTTATATAAGAATAGGAGATGGTGAAATTCAAATATTAAAAACACCTCAACATTGCAACACACCAAATGAAGTAAATATTAGGCAAGTTGCATTAACTCATATATGTAAAAGATACAATGAAGTTTTTACAGAAGATTGTGCATTTATAAATAAGTTTAGAAAAATTATAAAAGATTCGATTAAAGATAGTGATTATGTAGGTATGTTTACTTTTGAAGAAATTGATGATCTAATGAAAACTGGATGGAGAGAAGGGTGCAATTACGATGAGACTATAAGAATGTATGTACCTAATACTGCTATTTTAAATTATTATGAAATAGATCATAAAAAGTTAAAAATATGTAGCCCCGTGGCAAATAGGTTTGAACCAATAGGGATTATAGAAAATTTTAAAAAATTAATAGGTGACCAAAGAATTACAATTATAACTAGTGAAACTGATAATCTTAAAGCAAATAAAAGGTTTAAAGATACTTTTGGCGATAATGCTGACTTTATTTCGGTAAAACATACTCATGCCACAAATACTGATAAAGCATTTTTTCAAAGAGAATGGGTAAGATCTCATTTTAAAGACATTAAAAATCATGTTGTACTTTTTGGTTTAGGTGGTGCTGCTAAAGATTTATGTAATGAATTAAAAAATGATTGGGGTAAATGTGTTATTGATATGGGTAGTGTATTAGATGCATGGGGCGGTGTAATTAGTCGACCTTCTTATGGAAATATTTGGTCACAATGTTTAACTGTACCTGTTAATGAAGCTAAAGAAACTGATATTTGCTGGAGATGATAATAAAACAATTTCATATAGGGCCTTGGGGGCATTATGTAAATGATGATCCTTATGTTAAAGCTATGCATAGAAATAGGTGTGTTGAATACAAAGACCCAACACAACCAGCATTTTTTTTATCATCCACTGCCACAGACTATATTCTTAATACTCACACTGGACCTGCTGTTATTATAATGAATAGTAATCCTATAAAATTGGAAAACCGTTTAGATGAAATAAAGAAAAGAAAAAATATTTATTTTATTTCATCTTCTGCTATAATGAGCAATTACCTTGATAAATTAGGGTTATCTTATGTTGAATTTCCATGGGAACTAGAAGCTAGAGATAATTGGGAAGCTGTTACTAAAGGTCCATGCATTTATGTTTACGGAGAAGGGCCCAGTCAAAATATGTATGGATGGCCAACAATTAAAAGAATAGTTAATGATCACTTTCCTCATATTAAAATAATAACAGCATCTCATAAAAAATCAGGTTATCTTGGTCCTAGGTGGAATTATTATACTAATGAAGAATTAGAGAAAATATATCCTAAATGTTTTATAGGCTTAAGATTAACTAGGTTTGATGGTTTATCAGGTACTGTACAAGATTTAGGTTGTAAAGGAATAAAAACAATTTGGAACGGTGGATCACCATCAGGTTTAAATTATGAAACAGACCAAGATATTATTAATCACATTCGCAATGAAGAAAAAACAATAGGGCAAAAGAATACAAAATTATCAAAAGAAGTAATTAAATTTTTAGATATGGATCGCCAAGAATATGATTATATTTTTGATTTATCAACTTATACTTTAAATGATACAAATGTAGATAATCTTAAGGCACCTAAATTATTTAAAAAGAGTAATGTTCCAGCTACATTCTTTCAAGATTTGATTGATAATATGTGTTCTCTTAATGCACCTAGTTCATGGAAAGATAATAATGGAGTACCTAGGTGGGGGTTGTAAACAATTAGTAAATTTTACATATAAAAATAAATATCATAATGAAGAATATAGTTTTAATTGGTGGCGGTGACCAGGCTCATTACACTATAGATATTATACATAAACAAGGAAAGTATAATATCATTGGTATCATAGATGCGAGAGAAGAAATAGGAAGTGAAAAATTTGGATACACTATCATAGGTAGGCAAGATGCCATAAAGGAAATAGCTGTTTTATATGAAGTTGATGGTGGTGTAATTTCTATTGGTGATAACTGGACAAGATATTATGTGGCAAAGGAAATAAGAAGTTATGTTCCTGACTTTAAATTTTTTAATGCAATTCACCCTTCATGCATAATAGGTGAGAATACAAAATTTGGTGATGGTGTTGTAGCAATGGCAGGTTGTATATTTAACCCTAGATCAACTGTAGGAGATCATACATTTTTTGCTACAGGTGCTCAAGTAGAACATGATTGTATTATTGGTGATTATGCAAGCATCTCAGCAGGATCTATTACGGGTGGTTATGTAGAACTAGGAGACTTTGCAGCTGTTACTTTAGGTGTTACTGTTTTTGATAGAACAAAAATAGGTAGAAATTCCGTAGTAGGTGCCGGGAGTTTAGTTGTTAAAGATTTACCAGAAAATGTACTAGCTTATGGAAATCCTGCAAAAATAATTCGTCCTAGAGAGGATGGTGAAAAATTCTTATAAAAATGAATAAAGAACATATAAAAAGTTTAGAAGAACAAGGTTATACTATTTTAAGAGATTGGGTAAATAGTGAGTGGCTTAAAAAATTTAAAGAAAACTTACCTAGATTATTTAAAGAACATTCTGATATTAGAAAGGAAAATAATAACGGCATTGTGTCAAACGGTGTTGCAATGAATGTTTTAGCTAGTGATGATTTGTTTATTGAATTTCTACAGGTAATGTTAGATAAAGGCTTGATAAAAGATCTAGAGGATAACTACTTTAAAAGAGATTGTATTTTAAATTCTTTTACGGCTTTAAATAATGTACCTTCTGAATCTAAAATGTTCCATAAAAAGGTTCATCGAGACTTAAGTGGATATTCTCATCCTACACCTATTCTATTAAATATGTTAATTATGGTTCATGATTTTACAATAGAAAATGGAGGTACTTTAATTTTACCAAAATCACATTTAGAAGAAAAAGAACCTACTGAAGATTATTGGAAAGAAAATAGTATTCATATGACTGGAAAGGCAGGAGACTTGGTGTTATGGAATTCTAATGTTTATCATGCATCAGGAATTAATAAAACTCAAAATGATAGAATAGCTATTCCTATAACTTTATCTCTTCCTTATTATAAACAACTTTTGGATTATCCAAGAGCAATAGGTTTAGAAAGACAATCAGACTTTAATTTTGATATACAAAGATTATTAGGTTATCATTCAATGCCAGCTGCTTCGGTTAAAGATTGGTATGAACCAACAGATGCAATAAGATATAGATAATTATGGAAGAATCAATAAAAAAATTAATCCAAAAGGAAATAGAAGCTATAAGCAATATTCCTATAAATAATTCATTTGAATTAGCGGTAAATAGAATTAGAAATAAAGTTCATAGTTTAGGACCCTCTGGTAAAGTTGTATTATCAGGTATGGGTAAGGCTGGTCAAATAGCTTTAAACATTGCAACAACCTTTAGTTCAACAGGAACTCCTTCTGTTTATTTGCATCCAAGTGAAGCACAGCATGGAGATTTAGGAATATTACAAAAAAATGATGTTCTTATTCTTTTATCAAATTCTGGTAAAACTAGAGAAATCTTAGAATTAATTGAATTAGCCAAAAATTTGTATTCAGAAATTAGTATCATAAGTATAACTAGTAAAGTTAACAGCCCTTTAGCCAATAAATCTGATATAGTTTTACATACAGGCGATGCTAAAGAAATATGCCCATTAGGATTAACACCAACTATATCAACAACTCTTATGACAGTCATTGGAGATATCTTAGTAGTTGAATTAATGAAAAAGATTAATTTTTCTAAGAAGGAATATTCTAAGAGACATCATAGTGGTTACTTAGGACAAAAAAGTAAAGAAGAATCAAAATATCCACCAGGCAGTTTATTAAATGAATTACCACCTAATGATTACCAACTAGATAATTAATATGAAAGAATTTAAATTACATCATGATGAAATAGTTGTAGCTGTTTTGGCTAAAGATAAAGAATATTGTTTAGATTTTTATTTACATTGTCTTTTAAATCAAACTTATGATAAAAAGAAAATGCATCTTTGGATTAGAACCAATGATAATAAAGATAATACTCAAAATGTTTTAGACAAGTTTGTGAGAGAACATGCATCTAAATACTTATCTGTTTATTATAATAATGCACCTATTTCTGAAAGCTTAAAGAATTATGATGAGCATGAATGGAATCCTGCAAGATTTAATATTTTAGGTGCAATAAGACAAGAATCTATTAATTATGCTATTGAAAAGAATGCTCATTATTTTATAGCTGACTGTGATAATTTTATAACTAAAGATACTATTGAACATTTTTATAACATAAAGAATTTAGATTTTGTAGGGCCATTACTAAAATTATCACCTACTGCATACTATGCTAATTTCCATAATAAAGCAACTCAGGATGGATATTTCCAAGATAATGATGATTACATTCCAATATGGAAAAGAACATATAAGGGATTAATAAAAGTAGATACTTTACATTGTACTTATTTTATTAATAATAGAATTTTGGATAAGATAACTTATAATGATGGAACTGATAGGTATGAATATGCTATATGTTCTCATGCATTAAGAAAAGCAGGAATTAATCAATATGTAGACAATACACAATTTTTTGGTTTCTTATTCTTAAATGATCAAATAGATGTTTCTTTTAACGATTTTATTAAGCAGCATTGGAGCATAGTACACCAAGAAATGCTAGATGATCCTGAAGGTTATTATGATTTTATAGAAATAGGAACATGTGATTTTGATGCTATAATCTTAGAAGATAATCCAGGCAAAGGAATTTCTGTTGAAGCCGTACCTCAATACTTTAATAATTTACCTGATGTAAAAGGTGTTAAAAAAATAAATGCAGCTATCTCTAACCGTGAGTGCAAGATAGATGTTCATTGGGTTGAGCCTAAAAACATAAATAAATATAATCTTCCTAATTGGATAAGAGGTTCTAATAGTGTTGATAAACCACACCTGGTTGTTAAAACAGCTTTAGAAAATAGGAGCTTACCTTATGAAGAAGTTGTTACTATCACTAAAGTTCCTGGTATGACTTGGGAAAGATTAGTTAAAGAAAATAATGTTAAAAGAGTTAAGCTTATTAAATTAGATACGGAAGGCCATGAACATATTATTATGAAGGATATATTAAATGATTTAATAGAAAGGCCGATGTTCAGACCTCAAGAAATATTTTTTGAAAATAATAGATTAGCTAATGTTGAAGTTATATCACAAGTTGTGCAAGGTTTTGAAGGTTTAGGTTATATTTTTGAAAAGATAAATCAAATGGATTCAAGGTTAACATATAAAGAAATTACATAAATCATGAAAACTGTAATAGTTATACCAGCTAGGTGGCAATCTACTAGGTTGCCAGGAAAACCTTTAATGCACATTGGTAATAAAACAATGATACAGCATACATGGGAAAGGGCAAAAGAATCATTAGCTGATGATGTAATTATTGCAACGGATGATCAAAAAATATTTAAAACTGCAACTGATTTTGGTGCAAAAGCAATTATGACAGACGTCTGTGACACAGGAACTGAAAGAGTAATTGCAGCTCAAGGATTTTTAAATGCAGATTACATTATAAATGTTCAAGGAGATGAACCTTTTATTAATCCTTCTGATATAGATGAAGTAATAAAACTTTTACATGATCACCCAAATAAAGTAGCTACACTAACCACTAATTTATGTGAAGGTGAAGAAAAAGATCCTAATGTAGTAAAAGCTATTGCTAATGCTGTTGGTTCGGTTGGTATGTTTACAAGAAGTTCTATTTATATTAAAACAAATTTTACATTTAAACATATTGGAATTTATGGGTACAGTTCTAGAATGTTAGAAAAGATATCAAAATTAGAGCCATCAGAAAGCTCTATTAGGGACTCACTAGAACAATTAACATGGATGGACAATAATATATCTATAGTAGCAGGTTGGACATCATACAAGTCATTAGGTGTAGATACTAAAAAAGATTTAAGAGAAGCAATTAAAATTTATAAAAGTATATGAAAAAAGATTTAATATTTTGTATTGGATATAATAAAACTGGAACTACATCATTATATCAATCTATAATAGATTTAGGATTTATTAGTTATCCTGGTGATATGATGGGAATTGCTGAATTTATAATGGCTGATGTTGTTATTAAAAAATGGAGTGTACTATATGATTGGATAGACAAGTGTATTGAGAATAATGTAGAGGTAGTTAAAGATATTCCATTTAGTTTACCAGGGGTATGGGAAAAGGTATATGAAAAATATCCGAATGCAACATATATATTAAGTGAAAGGGATTCACCTGAACAGTGGTATAATTCAATTTATAATTTTCATCAAAAAGGATTTCCTGAATTAAAGAATAAATCAGAACCAACATGGGAAGATGTTGCTCAGGTAAGTTATAGATATAAAGGTTATGCATTTGATTATTTTTCTTTACTTAATAATGATAATAGGAGTTCTTTACCTTATGATAAGGAAACTTTGATTAATTCTTATCTTTTACATAATAACTCAGTTAAAGACTTTTTTAAAGATAAAGATAATTTTATTTCTGTTAATGTAGCTAATCATAATGATTATTTTAAACTATGTTCTTTTTTAGAAAAAGATCCTACAGATAATAAATTTTTAAGATTAAAGATAACTGATGACATTACAACATGGGATACATTAAATACCTAAACTAAATAAAAAAATTACATATAATAATAAATGGATATTATACATAAAATAATCAGAAGAGTTAGGTCTTGGTTCTTACCAAAGCATGAAGGTAAATTTGAATATTCACCAGAAGGTTTTGTTAAAGCTAGGAGATGGGCTAAAAATCAACCTCATCCTAAATTTCCTGATCACCCTACCCTTTCATTATGGAATCATGTAAACTCTAACCACATTGATTCTGAATATAAGTTAAGTGAAATTAATAAAGTTAAAACAAAAAAGAATAAATCCATATAATTAAATAATAGCAATGGAAGGAAAACAAATGAATGTTGATTTAGATTCAACACTAGAAATAGTTTGTGATGAATGTGGTCATAATGTATTTAGGCCAGCTTTCTTTTTAAGAAAAGTTAGCAGGTTTATTTCACCAGATGGCCAAGATAGGTTACTACCATTAGATACAATGGAATGTAGTAAATGTTTAAATATTAATAAAGAATTTACGGCTGCCCGCCCTAAAGCAAAAACAAAAACAAATAAAGATGGCAAAAACAGTTAAATTAAACGAAGAAAAAGAAGCTGAATACACTCCAAGAAAAATGAGTGAAATTATTGCAGATAAAAAAGCTGCATTAAAAAACAATGAAGATTTAATAAGAGCTCTTCAAACTAATGAATATGATATACCAGTAGGATCTCCAAAGCTTTATAAACAAATAATGAAGTTTTTAGAAAAAGAAGCTGAATGGGGTCATACGACTGCTACAGGTTTGATTATGTTATATTCAAACATGAAAGAACAACAGCCAGCTACTAGAGAAAAGGACTGGGATGGAAATATTAAACTAAGAGGCACAAGTATTACTATATTTTGGACAATGATTACTTCAATGAAAGGTAAAGGATTCTTTGCTGCCCGCGATTTTGTAGAATTGATGGCTGCATTTGGTTCCGATCTTTCTAAAGTGGTTGGCCAAGTTCACGAGGATAACCAAGCTCTTAGAGAAAATCATGGTCGCATGGCTGAATTAGATAAAGAAGTTAATCATCCTGATGTTATTCTTGATGTTGCAATTGATGAATATAGTAAGGCTGAAGAAGAATTAAACAAACTAATGGATGAAGTTGATCCAGTTGTAGAAACAGTTTAATTATGGGATTCCACAAAAGATACATTGATAACGAACAAGTATTAAGGCTTTATGAAGACGGTGGAATTGAAAGATTAAGAAATTGGTATACAAGAGGTGTAGATGCATTAATAACAGAAACCGGCCTGGCTTCACGGGTCGGTCATGTTATTTCAGATGATGAATGGATACAATTTGGTAGTGTTCGACAAGATGAAGAAATATTCAAATTAATCCAGAAAGAATACGGAACTCCTGTAGTTAAAAAATAACTCCATCCTTGTTGAATAAATAAAGAAAACAAACTATTTAACATGGAACATTTTAAAGACTATAAATTATTTAAAGAGTCTCTAGAAACTGAATTAATTACCGAAAGATTCAGTTCAGATATATTAAGACAATTCGCTGCACAAGATGGCGGTTCAAGATGGAGAGGTGGAATTGCAAAAGATATGCAAAAATTTGCTAATCTTGCTCTAGACAAAATTTCAGATGCTGATTTTACTACAACTACACCAGAAGCTTATTGGAAAGGTGGAGATGCTAAAGATCCAAATAAAGTAGGATTCTTTGTTGATGCAGACCCAGGATTTATTAAATGGGCAAAAG
>WLWH01000938.1_pt1 | contig 21737 bp, 12 predicted proteins | sample 6712741 | NCBI WGS metagenome assembly WLWH01 (sample SAMN12718694, study PRJNA515312) | sponge metagenome | isolation source: marine sponge | host: Mycale hentscheli | place: New Zealand: South Island, Marlborough, Capsize Point | collected 2003-05-01
TCTTTAATTTATTAACTATTTTTTCATATTTACCATCAAATAGTTTTACCACATTTAAATCTAACCCAAATATAATATTATCACCATATATATAAACCATATTATTATCTGATATATAAGTAGTTGGGTTATTTAATGATAAAATTTTTCTGATTATTCTGAAGTTTATCATTCTTTTTCCTAATAATAAATCTAAATAAACATATGGTAAATGTTCACCGAATTCATTATAACAATGGTTAACGAATGAATCTAAATCTACTTCATACTCTGATTTCCTTTCTTTAGATGAAAATGTCCAAAAGGTAAAAGTATCTATACGTTTATGTAATATAGAAACTCTTTCTCCATAAATTTTTTTCACATTTTCCCAACCTATAATTAATGTTGGTAAATCTTTATCGATATTGTCTATCTTACGACAAATTTTAAAGTTTTCGAAATCTACTTTTTTAGAATTAGTTACTATGTTTCCAACATTCATTCTACAAATATAGTAAAATTTTGTTAAAAAACAAATTATGGGTTAAAGAAATCTATTAATTTTTCAGATTTATAGGTAAACGTATTTAAAACTTTTTCAAAAACCTTTGCAGATTTTTCTATCCCAACACCTTTATATTGTTGCGATACAATTATAGATTGGTTAAAAGATGTAAAAGTACCAAAGGTATTTCTATTTTTACTTTTCGCATAATCTGAAGCACTTTTATTATTAACGTCTTTAACTTCTTTCCAAACTTTAATTGTAGTATTGAAAGGAGTAGTAAACGGAGTGTAGTCTGAATCGTTAATATCATTATATTTTTCAGGGTTTTCACCTTCTAAAAAATCATAATATTGTTTTCTACCCAATATATATAAGTAACCTGTTGGTCTATACAAATAAGCATCTCCCTTATAAAGTGATAAAGATTCTAATTTAGAATCTGTACCTTTAAAATAATATGCAATTTTAGGACTATAAATAGTTGTAGTTTCCGCACTAGCAGTAGGTACATATGTGTTATATTTTTTTAATTCTTCAAAAATTGGAAATTCATCAGATATAGGTTCAGGGGTAGCGTTCACAACATACTTTATAGTTTTATTAGGAAAATTATCGTCATCTGCGGCAAATTTAAGTTCTGAGTTAACATAATCACCATCACCAAAATCAAATACCTCTCTAACAAAATTATTAGAATTAGCCAACGCATTTGCAAAAAACATACTAACATCTGAGTTAGTTGTTATACCCGCAGTTTCTAAAGGAGTAACAATTTGTTCTGAAATATTGGTTATTTTAGAAATTGTCTCTTCAGATACACCCAACTCTTTTAAATTACCAATAGTTATATTTTCAAACTCAAAAGGTTGGTTAGCTATTTCAGGATTAACACCTATACTATATAAAGTATTATTATTACTTAAGTTAGTAGGTTCAAAAGGTTCTAAGTCCAAAGTCTCTGTTAAATCTAAATCTACATCTGCAGTAATACTAGTTACAGGTGGGGAAATATATTTAGATTGTCTAACCCCTTGAAAATTAGTTGTCATATGGTTAGGTGTAATACTATGTGTAACACTAGTAATTAAATATGCACCATTAAAAAACGGTACATTTTGTAAATCAAAATACATTAGTGGTTGGATATTCATACACCCTAAAGCGTCTACTTTACAAGTATATGATCTAGTTTTAAATAATTTTAATAAATCTGTACCTTGATATGTTTTTTGTGTTGCACCTCTTTTGTCTATTAAATCTGATACTGCCCTAAAGTATTCACCAGTTTCTTTATGTTCTTGTTGATTTAAAGAAACATTTTTAAAAATAGTCTGATTTTGTGCACCAAAAGCAACTCTGAATGCTACCAAAGAAAAATCATCTCCACCATCTTTTGCCTTATTACTATCAGAAATGTCCGTAGGTAATTGTCCATTTTTAAACGCAAACCCATCATTATTAAAATAATAATTATTAGTTTCTTTAATATCTAAAACTTGAGATGCACCACCCACATAGATACAACAATAAATTGGTCCTGACGAATCATTTGTTTCTAATGTTGTCTGAGGTCTAAATATTTTTACAATATCATCTTTGCTTTTATAATTGATGTATGTTGGTAATATTTGAAATAAAAAGTTACTATCTCTTAATAATTTTGACATAAATAAATATACACTAGTATCTTGATTATTACCTAAACTTAAAAAACTATTTAAGTTAATAACTGCTTCTGAACCAATGGGTCTCCAACCTCTATCAATAAATTTAAAATATTCTATTAAATTTTTATTTGTAGAGCCTCCGTCTGAGGATGATCCGCAAACATTAAAAGCTTTACCATCTGAATTACCCGCAACCCATTTATCATTAATATTTTTAAAATAATTATATATTTGTAATTTTAATTGAGTTTTATTCTCTTCTGATATTTTTTTATCTTCTGCTGAAGTATCATTTGATGATGTGTCACTATTTTCATTTGATTTTTTAGTAAAAAGTTCTGCAAATTTATCTATATAAATTCTTATATCATCAATTGATAGTTTTAATTTTTTAATACTACCATTAACTTTATTAAAAATATTAGGATTTAAAATAATTAATTCCTCATTTTTAACCAATTCGTTTAAAATATACCTTTTTACTTTTTCAAAATCGTTGGGAGTATTAGAGACATAATCGTTAATATTTTTTTCAAACTTACCATTTTGGTCAGTAGTAAAATTATTTGATTCCACCCAAACTTTAAATTTATTTATTAATTTTTCGGTAACTGATTTTGGTAACTTAACTAATTCTTCCTCTAATTCTTTTTCTGTACTATTTTTTGTTTTATAATAAGATATTTTAGTTAAATATTTATTCTTATTTGTTTCAAATTGACTATACTTACCACTCCAGTTTATAGGATCAGTAGTTTCATTATATCTCCACAAAAGTGAACCTAAATAATATAAATATAAACTAGGTAGTTGTACTATTCTAGCACCACTATATAACTCATCAGGAAAAACACTATTTAGAAATCCCTCCTTAAAACTTCTAAATGGTATTGATGATAAGATTAAATATGCTCTACCAAATATAGTTTGGTTATCATAAAACTCTTCATTAGTAAAAAAATCTTCATATTTTAATGAGGAAGAGTTTGGATTAAAATAAGTCCTATTTAAATATATCCCTATTGTATCACCACTTTTATTTAGAATATCTATGTCTGTTAATTTTATTTTTGAAGTTAATGGTGATATTTTTTTTTCATTAGAATTAAAAATATTTGTCGCCACTGTCTTATCCCAAACATTTATAATATTATTAGTATTTAAATTGTTAGCTATTGAATAGTTTGTTTTATAAAATAATTCACCAGAATTTTTTTCTACATTTATTTTATTTCCAGCAGTATTATCAGTTATTTTTGTAAATTCAGATGTTTCTCTTATCGATGACCATAATGATTTGCTATTATTAATAATTTCAGAATTATTTTTACCAAACAATATATACTCATTATTTTCATTACTATAATCTAACCCAAATTTTACTCCTGATATTTTTGGAAAATTGTCATTTTCTAATAAATTATATTGAGTTATAGGTCCAGATTCTGATTCTTCTACTCTATTTTTATAAAAGTTTGTTTTACCAACTAAACTATTAGAACCAAAAGGTATAGTTTCATTTTTTATTTCGGTAATGATATTAGATAAATTTAAAACTGTATTGTTATTAACTCTAACTGTTTCATACGCATTTAACGCATCGAATCTTGCGTAAGAAGAAATTGATTCCCCTCCAGTTGTATCTGTAAATAATGAATAGTTGGTTAATAATGCAATTCTAGTTAACATTTGTTCTACAAAATATTCTTTGATTTCTTTTTGTACACCTAAAAATCTTAGTTTTATAAATGGGTTTTCTTTATAATCTATAGGGTTTAAAGGATACCAATTATCTGTATCTAACCCATTAGAAAAAAAACTTTCTTTAGTTACTAACTTCAATTCTTTTCTTTTAGAGATAAAATTCTCAAAAACCCTTTCAACAAAATCATATTCAGGAAATATATCTCTATTACTTTTAGCTATTTCACCTATATAAACTTCTTTTTCACCACCATCTTCACTAGAATATACTGAAGGCCAAGCAATACCACTTTTACCATTACCTAATTTATCTGATAATGATGGTGGTATGTCAGTACTATAAGAACTTAAAACGTTTTTTCTTTGTTGACTAATATCTTTACTTTCCGATTTAACAGTTATATCATATATAGTTTCAACCATTGCCTGAGTATTATTTGCTAATACTTCAAAACAATTTTTAATTGTTGGTTTAAATACGTTTTCATTATTATTAGACTTATTAAAAAGTTCGTTATTAAATTCTGTCTGTACTAATTCCTTTTGTATTTTAATAATTTTTTTTAATTCCTGTATTTCTTTTTCTAATAACGCCCTTTCTTTTCTAAAATCTACTACCCCAACTACAGTATCTGGTGTAAAGTTTCCGTTGGTATCGTAAAAACCATTACTATTAACTCTATTTTTAAAACTTTCAATGTCAAACTCATTATTAACGGGTGGGTCATTATCGTCATAATTAGATTTTAAATATATGTCATATACACTATTTTCATTATACATTTCTTCTAAAACATTACTCATATTAAATGCAGAAGTAGTGTTAAGATTACCATTATTTATTTGTGATGGAATAATATAGTCTTTCCAACTATCCTCATCGGATTTAATAGTAAAAAGAGAAATGAAATTATCATCTTCTTTAGTACTTTTTAAAGATTTTGGATTCCTTATAGTATTTAAATAATTAGAAACTTTTTTAATTTGACCTTTTACGTTTTCATCTTTATCTTTAATACTATCTAAACTATTACTATTTTTATATTTTTTGTTATCATTTCCATTAATGTATTCGTTATATTTTTTTATAATGTCATTAAATGAATTGATGTAAGTCACAAAACTATTTATATTAACTACATTAATTAATAAAAAATCTCTTATACTTAAATAATTTTGATTTTTAATTAATATTTTATCGTTAATTACTGAACCATCAATTACATTATTATTTTTAATTTCTAAATAATTTTTAGATGTTTCATCTTCATTAGATTGACTATTAGTTACTTTTTTAATTGGTATCCCTAAGAACGATTGTATTTCTTTTAATATACTTAGTTTACCATTTAAAAATTTTAATGTTTTAAAACTATTTAATTCTGTTTTAAGGGATTCTGATTCTACTTTTAATTTAGAAATTCTAGTAAAAAAATCATCTAATTTTCTCACATTTAATTTTCCCGTCTTTCTTAGTTCTTCTAAACTTCTACCATCTCCTTCTGCACTTAAACCTATAGTAGAAGTTCCTTCTTCAAAAATTTTATTTAAATTACTATATCCTTCTTCTGTATTTATAACACCAATAATGTTACCTATAACCATATCATTTAAAAATGCTTGTTGAAACCCTAAAAAGTTTGCACTAATATCAAAATTACCTGTTGATCCATCAAATTGAGAGTTCCAATTTGTCATATGTAAACAATAATCTACTTTTTGTCCAAAATAACCTTTTATAGATAATTTAAAAACTGGATATGGCATCTTAAAAAATACTGAGTAAGGTGATAACATATCATTGTCTTCAATAACATCAAATAATGCACTACCTCTAACATCCGTAAATGTTATGTCTACAACAGGAACTAAACTAGCATTATATTTTATGTTTATAGATTTTATACCAAAACCTTCTAATACACCTGCACTTTTAGTATCTTCAGATCTAAAAGCACCAATATTTGTCCAATCTGTAGTCGTATAAGTACTTTGTGGGTTTGGGTTAAGTGAACCTGTTTCGGGATTATATCTAATGTTTGTAGAAATAAAATTAACATCATCCTCAACACCTCTACTTACAAAATCATTACCGTTGTAAGTCACTCTACTTTTTGGTGTCGCAGAAAATTTAACATAAATAAACATGTCTTCAGGTGGTATGATTTCATTGTTTATAGGATTTGGATCTACTACAAAAACTTTTCCACTACCTTTTTCTATTTCTTTTCCACTACTTAAATCTTCGACTGACATAAAAGGAATTTTTAAATACCATATAAGGTTTTATATTCATCAACTTTATCAATATATTGTTGAAGACTATCTCTAAATGGGTAAGGTATAACTATTATTTCATCATCAGGTATATTTTCTTCGACACCACCATATTGTGGATTTGCCAATAAAATTAACCAACCATGATATGGATTATCATAGTAAGTTTGACTTAATTTATCTAACCTACTAAATTGTGACCTATAAACAACAGTTTTATCTGTCGGTTTTGTATCTAATTTAATAAATGGTAGTGGTTTGTAACTACCATCGACTTTAAATTTTTGATATCTGTCGTAATATTCTTTACCCATAATACATTATATTAAACCATCTTCTGTTATTGTAAATGTTTTAGTAACTTTTGTTTTACTTTTATTTTTACTTAAAAAAGCTTTAACTGTGACTTTATCTACCTTTCCTTTCTTATATTTTTCATTCTTTTCTTTTTGAGATTTTACAGATGCCTTTGCGGTGTTGAAGGTATTTTTATTACCCTGTGTTTTATTATTTTTAAAATTTGTTTTTGCGGTTTCTAATTCATCTTCTTTTTGAGTTAAATCCGCATTATTTTGTAATAATATAGCTGGGTTTAATGCATCAGAATTAACACTATCAATATCAACCTTTACTTCATTTTCAGATACTGTATTACCTTTCGGAGTTGACCCTACTTTAACTTCATATTCTATACCATTATCAGGATTTGACTTTTTACCAACCACAATTTCGCTAGGTAATTTACCATCTGTAGTTTTAATAGTGACTTTAATGTTGGACAATGTATTATTGTCTTCAACTATTTCCAAAACATTATCACCATTACCGTCCGAATCATTACCCGTTTCAGAATCTTTTTTCTGATCTTTAGTACCTTCTTTTTTCAAATCTTCGATTAACTGATCTAATCCTGCTTGACCAAAAGCATCTTTTTTAATTTGACTCAATTTTATACCATCAATTAATTCACCGTCTTTTATATAATCCGCTCTAGGTTCATATATTTCAGTATTTGCATAGTAGTTAAATGAAACTGCGTTTTGTAATCTATTAATTGGTCCTGATAATGAATGTCCTCCAATCATATCTATACTTAATTGTACAGATGCTAACATAGGTTGTACACCTATACCTTCAGGATTTAAATCAAATTGTGGTCCATCATAAGAAATACTTAAACTATTTATTTTAATTTTTGTATGAAAAAAGTCACCAATTCTTAATATACATATTGGTGGTCTACCAAAAGATAAATTTTGTGGTCTAATATCTGAACCTTTGTCATATATACTAGGTCCTTGTCTCATACATTGATTTAAAAATGTTAATCTACTATTTAACCCTTCAGGTGTCGTACTATGAAATCCTGGTTGGAAATACTTTATTTTTTCTGAAATAGTTTTAAAGTAGTTTGGGTAGTTACCATCTATATAATCAAAATATGCACTTTCATCTATAATTAAACTATCTATTATTTTCACTTGTTCTGGATCGTAAGTACCTGCAGCATTATCTTGTTCTTCTTTTTTTGGTTGTGATGAAGGTGAGTTTTCTGCATCATTCTCATATTTTACTTCTACTCTTCTACTATCAGTAGAAGATGGTACTTTTTGATTTTCTTCAATATAAGAAATATTTTTAGAACCTACAACAGATTCGATTTCAGTTCTTACTGATGTCGCCCTAGACTTTGCAATTTCTTTAGAAGTCTCTGTTAAATCACCTTCACCATCACCAGCAAAACCTTTTATAGTTATTTTAACATCAGGGTTAGTTTCTGTACTTTGAATTTCTACAAAAGTTTTTATGTTAGAAATTAAATCATCTAATTCGTTTTGATTAATTACATATTCACAATCACCTTCTTCTACGTTATCTGCTTCACATATAAAATTTACATTACCATCTTCTGATTTCTTTTCTAATACTGCCGCCTTTTGTGCCTTTTTCTTTTTTAATTTCTTTTTTACTTCTTCTTGTGTCAACTGAGATGTTGAACATTCTAGTGATTCTAAAAAATCTTCAGGAGTTTCACAACCAGAGAAAAACCTTTCTATTAAGTTATTACTTTTACCTCTATAACAATTAATTACTCTTGGGTGATCGACTATAATTTTAAAACTAATACTACCACTTCTTGTTGTATTATTATATGTATAAACAGGTTCACTTCTACCTATAAATTGTGTATCTGTCCAAGATGCCGCTGAATTTTCATCAAAAGTAATACCATATGGTGGAAACCACATAATTCTACCTTTATTACCAGATAAAGTATCACCAGGCCCAATTTCACTTAATGGTAAGTCAGCTAAATTGTCTGCCCAAGCTAAATTTTCTATTGAAAACATAAACTTTTTTCTTGTTGTTGTAGAGTCTTCATTTACAGGGTGGTATTTAGGTATACCATTATCCATTAAAACACTTAAAGATGACTTCTCACTTGTAGTTGAAAAACCTTTCGTCCCATTAGGAGATGTAAATAAACCTGTATTTCTTATTGCCCTTAAATAATTATATCTATCATTTACTGTCCAAACTCTACAATAATTACCATTAGATTCCGCATCAATTAATAATGATTCACTAATTGCATTACCTCTACTTATTAATCTATTTTGTTTTTTATCTTTAAAGAATTTTTTAGTTTGATTAATATAAACTTTATCTTGATTATTATCGACTAATTGTTGTGTTTTATATAAAAGTGTTTTTTCATTAAAGTTTTGTTCACCACCAGTTGTCCAAAAGAATTTATTTGGTTCACCAAACGGTTCACTAATACCTTCTATTGATGTTCTTTGAGAACTTCCATTACCACCTGATTCACCGTTAAAATCAGAACTGTCAAAAGTTTTAGTAACTAAATCACCTCTATTTGTATTTTTTTCTGTACCTATATAATATCTACCATTAGTACCTTCATTATCAGTACCTTGTAATCTTCTATCTTCATATAACGGTCTATATGAGTTTCTTTTTAATAAATCAAATGTAAATTGTACTTGTGAAACACTAGTCCTTTCTAGTAATGTATTCATTCTAATTTCTACACCCATAGTTGGTTCAACACCTACCTCTGAATCGGGAGAACCACCAGGAACTATATTACTACTATTATATTCATTCCATCCTACCGCATTATTTGGTAATGTATTAAAGAATTGTAAATTACCCCTCATCCTATTTACAAAATTACTTACCATATCACCTACAGGTTGAGTAATATATCCTGTACTATTTGTATTTGGGTTTACTTCGTCCTCAACTTGCGCAATTTTATCTATTATAGTTTTTTCCAACTCTTGTCCACCTAATAACCCTAACGAACTTTCTGTTTGGAAATTTAATGATTTATATTGATCAATAACATTAAATGGAAATGGAACACCTTTTTTATCTCCACTATTAATTAAAGTAAATCTATCTATTGAATATGATAAAGGATATGGTGTTCTTTCCTTAACACCGAACTCTTCAGGTGTAGATTTAGGTAAATTTGGTGGTATTGTTAAATTAAAAGTTTTATATTCATCATCTTGTGGGCTATAAGGATTTAAATTAACATTTTGTGTAGTTCTATAAAAAGTTCCTAATGGAAACATTTTTTCATCTTCATTATAATGTATTGGTATATTTTCATCTAAAACACCAAATATAGGTACTTTAATAACTTTACCAATATCTTCTAATTTAGATACTAATCCTGATTGCGTTAATGTTTCATTAACGGGTGGCGGTAGGTTTCTACCTAATATACTATCTCTAAACTGTTCTGTTGATAATACCCCTAATTGATAAAATATCCCTTGGTGGTCTAATATTCCTGCCATATATAATAATTTCTTATTATATAAATATTACATCAATAAGATTCTGGAAAAATTAAATAATAATTATTATTCTTGTTTTAATTATTATCTAGTTATACTGGTCCTTGTAATAATAAGGATAAAATATTAAAAAGTCAATAGTAAAGTAATAAAAAATAAAACTTTTTTTATGATTGTCCCATATAATCGGACGCTTGTTTACTAGAAGGTGTACCACCTTCTCTATAAGTACCATTCATATGACCAATGATAGCTTTTTCAATTTGAGGTTTTAATGATGACATATCTAATGTTGGGTTGTCTGATTTTATATTTACATTTATTGTTGCTGACCCCTCAAGTGTTGTTGCACCATTACCTCTATTATTTCCCATATTTCCACGCGCTAAATCTAATAATTTATCTATAGCGCCACCACTTTTCATACCCATAACATCATCCATTTCATCATATCTAATCATTTCACCGTTTTTAGTGTAAATAAAATCGGTAGGTGTAGGATCAGGTGTTGGAGGGGGGAGTTGTTGAGTATTACCTTGATTTAATATTTGTGAGTTATATTTTTTTACGAAATCTAGTAAAATAGTATCCAATTCACTAACAACACCTAAATCAATTTCCCCTCGTACTGCGTTCTCAATAAAATCTAATGAGAATCCAACGGATGTAGCTAATTTATCTCCTATCTCCTTTTGAAAATCCTCATCAAATATTTTATATAAAGGGTTACTTGAATCCCCCTGAACTGCTTTCGCAATTTCTTCATTTACTGCAGTTAAAATATCTGGTATACCTTCACCTAATTCACTAACAGATTCTTTTAATAGTCTTTCACCTATTTCATAAAAATCAGTACTGATTGATACCCCCTTTTCAAAAGAATCTAATATATTTAAAAGTAATTCATTTGTAGTAAAAGAATTATCTACCATTTTTTCTAAAGGTTCTTCCTCCCCTTTTTTAGCCAGTAATGTCCCATTCTCAACGGCATCTTTTAATCTACTATCATCTAATCCTAATTCTTCATCACCTACCGTCACTTTCCATTCACCATCTTTAAACTTAGCCATTTGAGCAATTGCAGATTTTTCACCTTCATCAAACATTCCAGAATCACCCATTGCGTCTTTAACATCTTTTAATTTAGAGGATTGATATGCTAAATCAATTATTTCATCTTTAGATTGACCTAGTTTATCTGCCATAAAAATTAATTGTTGTCTGGCTTCTGGTGGTAATTCATATTCTCCAGTTTCTTCATTAAAAACAGTCATATTTTCTGTCATTGTCTGAAGTTTTTTGGCTAATTCCTCTGGTTTATTTCTAGCCAAATACATTGTTTCGAATGGGTCACCAAAAGCTTCTGCTATATCACCACCCATTAATTGTAATTCTGCGGCAGCTTCTATTGCTTGTTCAGGATTATAAAATTTATCTGCCATAGATAACATACCAGAAACATCCATCCTCATCTCAACTGCTAATCTAGACATTTCAGTCATAGCTTTAACACCACCTTTAAAAGACATTCTTTGCATTGAAGCAAAATTACGTTGCATTACGTCCATAACTTTTTGAGAATTTAAACCTAAGTTTCTAGATTCTTGAAATGATTCTTCTAGTTTTTCGTATCCTTTTTGAATATTAACACCCATTAATTGAAATCTATCTGCAATTTCACCAGCATCTGAAGCTGACATTTTCATTGCAGATTGCATAAGAGTAATCGCCTCATAATCGTCCTCATGTAGAAAAGTTATTCTACCACTATCTTCCGCAATTTTACTTACAGATTGTTGTAATGAATCAACATCAATACCATATCTACCCGCAAATACTGAAGCCTTTTTAAAGTTCGCTGCTAAATGTTCACTTTGTTTTGTGTTAAGCCCCATATTATACGAAGCCTGTTTATATTGTTTTGCAATTTTTTCTGAAACTTCATATTGTTTTTCAGTATCAGTAACAAACATTGCCATTCGTTGTCCACTGTTCTTTATCATATTATAATAAACTCCTGCAACTCCCGTTGTATTTTTTATTGCATCCGACATATCATCCCATGACTTAGAAGAATCCTTTAAATCATCACTATATCTTCTTTGACTTCTATTTAGGGATTCATTTATTTCTAATAGTTCTTCAGCAATTTTTTTCATTTCTTCAAGTGAAGCTGCGTCATTTATGTCATCTTCATCTATATTGAAAGAAGGTAAAGGATTTTTAATACCAAAAAGTTTTGCTAAAATAAAAGATCGTTTATTACCTTTAACACCTATTTTTTTAATGTTTTTTACTCTATCTTTATAATATGGTTCATGTTTAATATTAAAAATACCAAAACCAATTTCAGGGTGATATGAGATGTAAGGTATTGCACCTGACAATCTATATTCAATATAAAGTTGGGTTATTAAGTTTTTCATTTTTTAGATAAAACTTCAAAAGTCATTTCCGTAGGTAATCCAACGAACTTACCACTTTTATATATTAATTGTAACTTATTTGTTTGTGGTTTATTTTTTAAATTTCTAGCGTATAATAAAAGATTCACATCCCTATTAAAATTTTTACTTTTTAAATTCATTATATATCCTAAACCAGTTTCTTTAATAGTAACAATATCAAAAACTATTACACCAGATATTCTTTGTTTCAATTCTTGACCGCTACCAATAATTACGGACAATTCATTTATACCTCTAAAATTTATTGTAATTGTTTCATATATTTTTCTATTTGATTTTTTGAAAATAGTATCATCTACATTACTATCTTTAACACTACCACTATTTAATTCAATATTTTTTTTAGAATCTTTTACTGCTTTTTCCATTTTTGCCATTAATGCAGACATTTCAGGATCAATTTCTTTTTTATTAGTTACATCACTAACATTATCCACATCTAAATCATCCCCATCTAAATCATCTAATACAGATAAAGGGTTTTTTTCTATTTGTTTATATATATTACCAGATTTATCATAGATATTAATTATATCATCTTTTTTATCTTCTAATTGACTTACTAAATATTTTGCCAACCAATTAATACCTGTAACAACTTGTTCGTTTAATAATCTATCTATTTCATAATTTATTTCTGAAATAGTTTCATTAATTTCCTCTAAATTTTTCATAATACCTTTTATACTATAAATATAGTGTAATTATGTTTTATTCTTCTTTTGGGCTTAATTGTAATAAAAATATTCTTCTAGAGTATGTAGGCATAATCATTATATCAGAATATGAAAAGTTACCATATTTTACTAATATCAGTATTTCTTTATGTAATATATCTAAATGATTATAATTTAGGCCAGAAAAAAGATGACGATATTCTAAGAAAGCATTCTACGGACTCCCCCCCCGAAGTCCTAGCATTTGTTTTAAAATCAATTCCTGGTTCTATTTCACCAACATACTTATTAAATTTTCTAATATCCATAATATTCATTCTTCTTATTGTATTAGATAATTTAATTTTATCTGTTTCACCATCTATAGATTGTATATGTTGTTCTAATCTTAGAATTGGTGTGAAGTTTTCTTTACTATTACTTCTCTCTTGTAAATTTGAATTTTTCTGTTCGATAGCCTTTTCATCTTTAGTAGTTAACAACTTAAATTTAATTTTTTGATTTGATTGTGGACAAATAAAATCAAATAGACTATCTTCATCGGGAGATACGGACAACTTTTTATGGTTTAATTTAGATAAATCAATCTCCCCCTCTACTAATTTTTCTAATTTTTTATCCCATATCATTTGTGAATATTTTTCCCCAAAACCCGTAACTCTTATAAATAAAATTATTGCTAACTTGTCACCTGTTAATAATTCGTCCACATCGAAACCTAGATCTTTTACTTTTCTTTTTACTAATATATCAATAACTGATTCATTTTCTGAAATGTTGGGAGAACTTAAAATATTTTCATCCATCGCAGTTAAAAACTCAACTTTAATTTTAGATTTTTTATTTGAATATAGTAAACCCTGAGAAGGTAATTCTATAATGTCATAAGGTGTTTTGTACTCATCAGGTACAAAATTAGGATCCATCGGATTATTATTTTCCATATTAAAACTTTTTATTTAAATGATAAATTATTATTTGAAAATGTAAATAGTTAATTACTCAAGACCAGAATTAGTCGTACCTATTTCTTCTTTCTGTTTTTTCATCATTTGACATTTTTTCAAAATCTCTGTAACATAACTATCACATTCATCTAGTATTGAGTTAGCCTCTTCACCTTTACGTTCTTTTTCAGAACCCGATGATGTCATATCATTTATTAAACTATTTAGAGAGGTTATCATAGTTTCCATGTTTATTTCACCACTCTCAAAACTAGCAAATATAGTATTTTTATATCCCTCATCTGGATTACTATTTGTTTCGTCAAGTTCTTTTAAAAATTCTGTTCTTTTATCACCTATAGAATCTAAACACTTTTTTGCTTTTTTATAATTATTTTTAAAGTTCTGTCCTTTTTCAGAAACAAAATTCTTAGCAGTATTTGCAGTATTTTTAATGTTTTGTTTTGCATTCTCTGCTTTAACTTGCATTTCTTCTAATTCCTTTCTATACTTTTCACAACCTTCAGGATCTACTCTACATGGTACATCTACAATCCACATTGAAATATCGGTAAGATTTTTTACTATATTATTTGTATCTAAATAGAACCAATTTGCTACTGTTTGGACTGAAGCCATACGTTTTCTAGCATTTTCTGCTCTTTCTTCATCACCAGACCAAAAAGCTACTGGAAAATAAGAATAAACATATACAATTGTGTTAGCAATAATACCTAAAAAATTGTCCATAAATTTACCAATCTTTGGGTTTCTAGCTATCCAGTCAGATTGTGTTAGAAAAACTTTTCTTAATGTCCTTAAAGTAGGTATTAACCACACAGTATTTGCAGCTAAAAGGGCGTCAAAGGCAGTTAATATTTTATTAAAACCAATTATAGCTGGTTTTACAGTATATTTATAAGCAACACCATTTTTGTCTATTCCACTCTTTTGTGCATAATCTAACCATTTTTGTCTCCTTTTAAATGCATTACTATAAAGAAATTTATTGAAAACTTTATCATACGTATCTATTAACCATTGATACAAACCGTCAAGTAATTTTTTAAATTTTGTTTGATTAAAATTTTTTAGTAACCTATCTAAGTCATCTTTAAATTTTTGAAGTCTACTTTTAGTCGGTGCATCAATATCGTCAACCCCATCTAAATCAAAAATTACTTTATTATCTGGATCATAAGTTTTTCTCATACTATCACTTAAAATATCATCATCAAAATCGTCCGTTAAAAAAGGTAAATCTTCACCAAAAGTTTCTTTATAGTCATCAATAAATTCATCCATTTGTTCCTTATTATTGATATTATGTCTCTTAGGGTCGGCAAGTATATCTCCAGTTTCATTTTCTAATTCTTTATATAACGATGTTATATTTTCTTGTCTTTTTCTTAAAAAACTTTCAACAGTTTCACCACTATCTAATTTATAATTTCTAACTTCTTTATCTAACCCTTCAATCATCTCATCAAAAGTATCATTAACAGAGTTAGATATTTTATTACTTTGAAAAAACTTAACTAACTGATCTCTTTGTGTTTGAACACCAAAAGCAGGATCAGCATTATCTATTATTTTTTTTAAACTTGATATTGTCGACTCCATCCCTTTTTTATATTTAATATTTGTTAAAATATCATCATCAAATATAACTTTTAATTTTTTAGATATATTACTATCTACAATATCATCCCCTAATTTAATAATATCGTCCCATAAACTTTTAACGTGTTTAGGTTTTATAATGGTTTCATATAATAATTCTTTTTCTACAATATTACCGAATAATCTTTCTTCAGTAAATAAAGATTTAATTCTTTCTATTTCTTCGTTTAACATTATTGTGTTTCCTTTCATTTCATTTTATTTTTTATTTTATTAATTCATTTATTTATGTTTTTATATTATTTAAAAATGTAGATATTGTCACATTACTTAAGTTTTTAATTCGATTTCCCTTTTTAAATTTATAGTAGCTTTTCATTCTACTCGATCCACCTTCTTTGTTTCCTTTTAATTCTGCAATCCATACATTTGTAATTTTACAACTATCATCTAATGATCCACGCAATCTAATCTCTTTAACTTCCTCAAAATTCTTAGCATCTACCCCATTTACTTTGACAGGATCATTAAATTCCATTAATAACGCAAAAGTTTTCTTTTCACCCATATAATTCCCTTTTTGCCATAATGTTAAAGTTAATTTTGTATTTTCTGCATTATAATCACCTTCCGTTATTATATCATTTAATGTTGTATTATCTAAATATGCGTTAATTCTTGTTATTTGAAATGTACAACCTATAGTCTTAGATTGTAGAAACAATTCATATATATCTTTAAATCTACTATCACCATCTAAAGCTTCTTTAATGCATTTTAAATGTGGTATACTATTAACTGTCGAATCACAATCTTCAACGTCTAACACAGTAAGGTTACCACTTTTACGAATAAATTCTTTGGCTTGTTTAATATTTATTTCACCTCCAGAGGCTTCAAATTCTGAGCTATCTATCTTTTTATTATTATCCTTATCAGGATTAGTACTTTCTATAATATTACCAAATAATCTTTCTTCAGTAAATAAAGATTTAATTCTTTCTATTTCTTCTTTTAAATTCATATTATATAAGTATTACGTAATTTATTATTATTCCCAATCGTCCCATATTTCTTGAGTTTTTTGAGTCAGAGGATCATCATTATGTCTCCCATCTCTTACATCTATAATTAAATCAATTTCTTCTTTTTTAGATAAGTTAATAAGTTCTATTGAAGCACAAAAATTTAAAACTTTTTTACTATTAATTTGACTTTTACAAAAATCATTAACTATCGGTATAGATTCTTCACAATTACTTACAATATCTATGTAATTTTCTGAAGCAGAGTCCTTCATATTTTTTAATTTAACCATATCAATACCACCGATAAAAACTTCTTCGGTATCCACATCATTTAAACCACCTTTACTTTTTTCTAAATCATCTGCAACACGTTTCCATATACCTTTATATTTACCTTTTAAAATAAAATAATATTCTTTATATGGTATACCGTATTCTTTAATATTATAATTCTTAGTACCCTTTTTATTATTTAAATTTTTAACTACATTATTTTTTTTATCATTCGAACAGAAACCATTATAAACCCAACTTAAGTTAGACTCATCATTTTTTATGTTATCTAATTCTGTTTTTGATTTTATGTGGTATTTTTCATATTCTAACATTGCAACATCCAATTCTCCTTTTAATTCTTCAAATTCTTCATTTTCTAAACCATTAGATATTAATAAAGTCATATCATCTTCTATATCACCAGTGGGTTTTTCATTGTCTGCATACTTTTTAAAAAACGATTCTATTTTATCCTCCAAACCCACCTCTTTTTCTATTAAGGAATTTATATCACGTATTTGTTCTTGCGAATAACCTTGTTTTTCTAAAAAAGTATAAAACCCATAAGCTTCCATAGATATAAAGATACCTAAAAATATGGTTAACCCTAATTTTGTTCTAGGAAAATCTACAATATCTGCCCAATATTTATTAACTTTTATTTGTCCAAAACCTGTTTCGATAACTTCTGTTTTGTTTCCTGAAAAAGGATTTATTTCATCTATATAACCCCTTCTAATTGCCTTTTCTTGTGCTTTTTTAAGTTCAGCAATTGCTGCCCTATCACCATTTTCCACCCTTATAGATAATTTTTCAATTTCATCAATATTATGTTTAAATCTTTCAGGATTCATCTTTATTTCTTCCAAAAGGTTTTCTGCTAGTTCTCTTTCTTCTTTAGAAAAATGTTTAAATTCTTCTCGTACAATTTTTTCTACCGCTTCTTCAGTTAATTTTTTACCACCAATCCTTTTAAAAATACTTAATACTTTAACAAAAATATTTTTTATTGCATTAAAAGTTAAAGAAACTGCTTTACCAATCATTCTACCAATTATAGGTCCACCAAATAAAAATATAGTTCTAATAGCTAAATCTAACACACTACCCTCACCAGTATATAGTTTATATGATGAAATGGCAACGTTTACACCCTCCAAACCTAAACCTATTAATGCTGCAGGTGGGAAAACGATTGCAACTGCAAATGCTACAGTGGCAGCAGCATCTATCCAGTCTTGCACTGTCCAAGTGGCTAAATACTTATCAAATGCATTTGGTGCCCCAACAATTGAAGCTTGATTGAATGCATCAAAAAGTGTTGGGTGTTGTTTTGCTAATTCGGGATACTGTAACATTTCACCAAAAGAAGGTAAATAAGATAGATCACCATCTGGTGAATTAATTCGATCATTAAGACCATTCGCACAATATACCGCATGACATTTCGTACAGTTATTTTTGTTACTTAATAAATTTTTATTTATAAGTTCTTTTGAGTTTGTTACTTTTTGTTCCCCACTTGAAAATATCCACCTTGCAGTTTCTTCAAATTCTTCATCTGTCAATACATTACAGACAGGACGACACTTCTCACTAGTTTGTAATACTTTATCACCTGATTTACTTTCTTTTTTCTTAATTAAGTCTGAAATAACTTTAGCCATTTTAGGACCAAATAATTTTCCTGTTTTTGCACCTACATCGTACCTCATAACATTTAATTCGTCATAAAGTTCTTCTATTGTTTTAATTGGACCAAATTTTCTATAATATTTACCAAATGATTCCGCACTTTTGTCACCAAAATCATAATCTATGTTACCACTATAAAATCCTTTACTTTTTAAGAATTCTTGTATTGCACCTGCGTTTGCACCTGGTAATATTATAATATTATTTTTTTTATTTTGTTCATTTATAAAAATAGTATCTACAATGTCAACACCATTTAAAAACAACCTATTGTACTGTGATTCTGATATTACAATTCTGTTTCCCATTATTTTTTTATTTTACTAAAAATGTTTTATTATCTGTAAACTCAATAGTTTTATTTTTTGAAGTTAATGGTGGAAGTGGGTTAAGTTTTTCTTTCTTCGCCATTGTATATAATTGTTCAACTCCTTTATCAATACCATCTCTAAATTCAGGATAAAAAGTAAAACTTTTAATATTATTTTTACCTTTACTGTTATCTACAGGTGTAAAACTACCTTTTGGGTTTACCATATATTTGTTAGCGTCTACTAATATTAACTCTCCTACATCAAAACCATCTTGATTTTTAACGACTACTTTTAATTTTTTAAATTTCTTTTTAATTTTATCTACACCCGTTATATCTTTAACTTTTTCTTTAGTACCACCTTCAATGTTTTTATAACTGTTCATCCTTCCATCTATAGGTAAACTTGTATTTACAATATTAGTTAATATTTTTTTAATGTCATCACTAGATTTACCACCGAAAGATTTTAATTTTAATTCCTCACCTGTGAATTTAGAGCATTCTGTAAATAAATCTGTATACGAATATTTTTTGGTTTCACCATCATTATTCTCATATGAAACTTTTCTTTCTTTCAATAACTCATCCCAAGTTTTATCACTACCCTCTTTAAATCCCATATCTAAACTATTTTGTTTAACTATGAATACGTTATTTATGATATTCATTTGTTTACTGCAAAATTCTTTAAATGAGTTTAATTCTTTTTTCGCTAATTTATTCTGATCTTTTAAATCTGAGTCTAAATTTTTCTTTTTTCTTTTTTGCAATTTTTTACTTTTTCTTGCACCTTTTTTTGAAAATGGATCTATATCCTTTTTTTCTTTTTTCTCCACAAGATTACCGAACATTCTTTCTTCAGTAAATAAAGATTTAATTCTTTCTATTTCTTCGTTTATTGATTTTTTTTGATTTCTCATTCAATTGTAAATTTTTTGTCGTTTTTAACGTTTATTTTCTTTTTACTAATATCTATACCCATATTTTTTAAAGCATCTTTAATACCTTTTTCTGAATCTTTATTAAGATAGGTATTAAAATACTTATCTAAAAGAGTTGATTTACTATTTTTAATGACGAATGTGTCTACACCATTTTTAGTTTTTAATTTTTTTAGTTTTCCTGCCACATATTTACTACCAGTTCTATAATTTCTACGAATTATATCTACTGTACCGTCACTATTTAATAGTGTATTATTTGGTTTAGGTTTTTCTTCTTTAGGTTCTTCTTTAGGTTCTTCTTTAGGTTCTTCTTTAGGTTCTTCTTTAGGTTCTTCTTTAGGTTCTTCTTTAGGTTCTTCTTTATCTCTTATTACATTTACTTGATCTAAATCCTGTACTTTATTTTTTGGTTTTGTTAAAAAAGTAACGCCGTCTGCACCTTCTTTTTCTGTCCAATCCCATTCTATTAAATGTTTAAAATAAGAATCATAATCAAACCCTTTAACTAAATTTACTTCTATATTTTTCACATTTTTAGAAACTAAAGATTTATCTTCAAAACCACTAAAGGTAATGTGTGAAGTACCTTCAGTAACTGCGAATATATTAGTTACAGAAAGATTAGAAAATACCTTAGAATAACCATCATAATCATAAAACAACTTAAAATCGTCTATAAATAGGTCATCAACATTTTTTAAATTAGGTAAAAACTTACTTATCTTAAAAGGTTTTGAATCAAATACTAATTGTTTAATAGTTGTAACATTAGGAAATTTTTTAATACAAAGTTCAATATCACCATTATCCGATTCAAACATAGAAGGATACTCTAATTTTTCAATTACTGTAATAGAACTTAATAATTTTTCAGGTATTTTCATCTTTGGTGTACCACATTTTTGTTGATATTCATTATTAAACCCAAACAATTTGTAAATATCCAACACCCCACCAACCATAGACTCTTTTAATATTTTTTCAGTAACTACCATACAACCATCATCGTTCACAGGTGGACACCCCTCAACAGTATTAGTTTCTGTTTCTTCTTCCTCTTCTTTAATCAAATTACCATATAAACGACTTTCACCAAATAATGATTTCATTCGATTAATTTCTTCGTTTAATGTAATAAGTTTTTTCATAAAGACATTTTTATATAAATATTAAGAAATAACAAAAAATCCCTATCAAACTAATGATAAGGATTTTTTTATAAAATTAAATATTTTAATTTCTTAGAATACGTTGATTGCTCTGTCGAAACGAAGTGTGCAAGAAATATCTGCCAAATCGGAAGAACTGTAATCTAAACTACCAAAGTCAGCGTCATTCAATTGTGTTCCTTGAAGAACCCACTTTTGTACAACAACACCTGTTGGGTCTAACATTTCTAATTCTACGTCTTTCTTATATCCCGCAGCGTAACCTTGTCTACCTGTTACTGATTCTGAGTGTAAACGTACCCATTCCATCAACGCTTGTGTTGCGGAAGGTCCGATAGGATCTCTAAATGTTACGGAAATTGATTCCCATTGGAATCTACCTATTACATACGTAGAAGTATTTAAAAATGGAATTTCCACTTCCTGACTCGTATATTTAGGTCTAGATGTTGTAGAAACCCACCATTCTTGTATCCCTAACTCATCAGGGAATCTTAAAATAAACCTATTCTTTCTTAACGGTTCGTAAGGAACAGGCATTCTCATTAATAAATCTGCCATTTTTTCTTTTTTTTAATTTTTTATTATAGTTATTCTTTATTTATTATATAAATATTCAGTTT
>WLWH01000940.1_pt1 | contig 21675 bp, 13 predicted proteins | sample 6712741 | NCBI WGS metagenome assembly WLWH01 (sample SAMN12718694, study PRJNA515312) | sponge metagenome | isolation source: marine sponge | host: Mycale hentscheli | place: New Zealand: South Island, Marlborough, Capsize Point | collected 2003-05-01
ATTATTAGTTTATTAGTTACATTTATATTATCCATTGTATGTCGTATTTAGTTTGTATGTTAGTGTAATATTGTTTATTGTATTATATTTGTTTGTATGTATACCACACTGTCACTATATATATTATATCATTATATAATCTAAATCAAATTGATCAGTGTATACAGAATGTTTTATATTATTATTTCTGAGTATTTTTCTAGTTTCATCAAAATCATGTATTGTATTTTCATATAATATAAATTCTGGTTTTTGTTTAAGAATTTTAGTATGTTGTTTAATTGTTTCTGGAGTAGAAGAACCATTGTCATCAGATAAATAATGTAGTTCGTCATTCATTAGTAGTAGTTGTAGTTTTGTAAAATTCATATTGTATATTGTTTTTGTTATTCATATATATTATCCAAGTGAAGTCGTATTTAGTTTGTAATATGTATTAGTTAGTTTATAAAATGTAAAACATAAACATGTATTTATAAAATATATAAAAAGGTAAAACATTTTTGTAAAATTGTAAAAACATTGGGGGGCCCCATCAATTAAAAATCATTTTGCGTAACACGTTGGTAATCAGTAGGATAGGGGTAACACCATAATTCTATATAATCAACACTTTTTCAGAATGAAAACAGTGACATAAGCCTATTAAGGTAGTATAGTAACAGGCTAGTGTCACACTTTTAAAATATGCTTCTATATATAAGAGTAAACCTAGCAAAAAACGTGTGATATTACTAACCATAGTGCGCTTCAAACAAAGTCCGCTTCAGAATAATGCAAATAAAAAAAGAAAAATGGCAATAATCTATTCTTACCCTACCTTAACCCCACAACTTGGTGACAAAGTACTTGGATCTAACATATATGATGCCCAAGGTATGCCAGTTCAGGGTAATCCTACCGTACAATATACCTTTACAGCTGTAAAAGAGCTAGTAGATCAACAATATATCGAAAAACTATCTTCATCCAACACAAATGCTATCACACCTGGCAACAACAACACGGGTTCTCCTATTATTTTTGGTGCAGCACAGGGTTCTTCAAGCGATGAAGTCATGATAGCAGCTGATGGTAAGGTCACATTTAACAGGCCTGGTAGCTATATTATAGATCAAATCTACTATGCACAGGCTACTAGTGGAAATAACATTATATTAAACTTTAAAACAGTGCAGGATGGTACCACTCAAGTTGGTCCAACTACCACTGTTAAATTTTTATCTAATTCTAGTACAGCAAGACAAAGAGTTGACATAAAATCTTATGTAAATATAGTAAATTCTAACTATTATTACTTTTGGATACAAAATCCAACCTCTGGGGCTACAGCATCGCTACAACCTGAGTCAGTTGCTGCCGCTTGGGGAACAGATGTACCCTCTGCTCAAATAATTATAACAAAATTACAGTAAAATGGCTATTATATATAGTTATCCACTAGCTATACCAGACGTAGATGACTTAGTTATAGGTACAAAAATAGAAGGTGGTCAAGGCATAGCTGATAATCAAACGGTAAACTACAGTATTAGAAGTGTACTAAGCCTTATTGCATCGACAACAGGGCAACAAAACTTACAACAGGTTACTAATGTAGGCGCAACAACTAATTTACCTGTTATTTTTGAAAGTGATATAAAAGTTTCTGGTAGATATTATGATAGTTTAAATTCTCCAGGTACAATAGGGCAAATATTAAGCTCTACAGTAAGTGGAACTAAATGGATCAACAGTCCAGCATCTGGTGTTACATCAGTTACTGGTTCTTCGCCTATAACATCCACAGGAGGTACAACACCTCAAATAGGATTAGCTGACACAACAGTAACCCCTGGTAATTATACTAATACCAACCTAACTGTAGATGCAAAAGGTAGAATAACTACTGCTTCCAATGGTGCAGCAGGTGGTATAACAGGATCTGGTGGTGCTAATCAAATAACATTTTGGGATTCTAGTAGTACTGTAACAGGTGAATCAGATTTTGTTTATGAAATAGACTCAAACAACAATGGACATGTTGGTATTAATGTATCTGATCCTAATAGTTATTTTACTGGAACAGATACTTTGGTTATATCGGCGGGTGGAACAAGTTATACTGGAGTAACATTGCTAAGTACAGCAAACGCACCTTCTAGTATTAATTTTAGTGAAGGAAAAACAATTACTGATCAAAAAGGTGGTATAAGTTATATACATTCACCTGGTAGTAACAATGGTTTAAGGTTTAAAACCGATCAAGCGTTTCAAATGGAATTGTTTAAAAATGGTCAATTTGCTTTAAACACATATGGATCTGGCACGGTAACAGGTACTGCAGCTTATAACCTATCTGTTGATGCGTCAGGTAATTTAATAGAAACAGCAAACCCACTAACAAGTAACTCTATACAAACTCTTACACCTTATACTATAACAGCGTCAGCTGGTGGTAGTAGTACTTACAATGCTAATAATAATATGGTTTACATTAATTGGACAGGTGGATCTGGTGAATACCAATTAACATTACCATCAGCTTCGTCAACACCTTATAGATTAATAAGAATATCTAACGATGGTAGTGTAGATGCTAATAATAAAGTAGATATATTTTCTCCTTCTCCACAGACAATAGATGGCGGAACTTTTTATAGAATAAACAAAGAATATAATGGTATACAATGCTGGTCAGATGGTTCAAACTGGGTGGTAATACAAGCAAAAGCATAATAAATAAAAAAAAATAAAGATGGCAATAATATTTTCATACCCAATCGTTAATCCTACAGCAGATGATTTATTGTTAGGAACAGATGTTAATGCTTCTGGTAAACCTACTAAAAACTTCACTATACAAAGTGTTATTGATTTAATACAAGGTGATGCTGAAGGTTTAGCTGCGGTACTAGCAAAGTCTGACGACGGTGGTGGTTTAAACATAACTAACGTAGGAACTGTAACTGGTTCTGGTGTTTTTACAGCTGGTGGTTTTACTGACGGTACACTATCTATATCAGGTGGTAATCTTACTACTAGCGGTAATGGTGTTTTTAATCAAATAACTGGTACACTTCAAACAGCAGCACAACCTAATGTAACTAGCTTAGGAACGTTAACTGGTTTAAAAATAGGTAGTAATACTCCTGTAATTTCTACTATAACTTCTTCTATTATAGGTGGTATTGTTGCTCCTGGTGTTGATACAGCTTTTGCAACAACTAAAGCAATAGTTGATTATGTATTAACAAACCCGGGTGGTGCTGAGTCTTTATCAGCAACATTGTTAGTTGGTAATGAAACAAATGCTACAAAAATAAGCGTAAACAAAAATTCAATAGGTGAAGGTGGTGGTGTTGATTTTGTAGATGACTCTTATTTAACTTTTGGTGACAATGCTGATTTAACAATTTTTCATAGTGCAACTGGTAATAAAAGTTATATTAAAAACAGTCAAGGTATAGGGCTAGGCCCACTTGAAATATGGTCAAATGAATTTAGTTTAAAAAATGCAGGTGGAAATAGAACACAGATAACCTCAAACTCAACAGGTGCTGTACAACTTTATTATAACAACTCTCCTAAATTTGAAACATTAACTGGTGGTGTTAAAGTAACAGGGGATTTACAAGCTACTGGATCAGGTACATTTGTTAATATTTTAAACACAGGTTATTACTCTGATTCAAGTGGAGATGTAGGTGTTGCAGGTCAAATATTATCTTCTACAGCAACAGGTACTAATTGGATAAATAATGATCCATTATACACTTGGAGCTTAGAAGGCACAACAATACCTAGTGGCACTGCTGTTACAATTACAGATGGTACTAATATAACAACAACTTGGGATGCTGCTAATTTTGATTTAACAATAGCAACTAACTCAGATGTGGTCACGGGATCAGGAGCTGCTAATCAAGTTACATACTGGACAGGTGCTCAAGCTATAGATGGTGGAGCAGGATTTACATTTGCAGGTGGTGCAACTGGTCAAGTAACTGTAGCTGGAACATTGCAAGCTGGTACGTTGTCAGATGGTACTTTTTCTGGTTCAGCCGGTACATACACCGGTGGGGTTAAAATAACCTCTGTAGATTTTCAAACCAATGGAGGTAATTTTATTGGTAATGCAAGTACAGCAACAGCTTTAGCATCATCTGGTGCTATAGCTTTTAGTGGCGATGTGGGAACAACAGGTGGACCTTATACTTACACAAGTGGTGGTGCTTTAAATATTGTAACAACTATTTCAAACACAACTGTTACTGGTAAAACTTTAGATGGATATACTGCTGGTACAGCTGGATCAATAGGTGCTGGTGATACTATATTAGAAGCTTTTGAAAAAGTTCAAGCTAGTATTACAGCAACTACAGGTTTATCCTATGAAGGAACATGGGATGCTAGCGGAACTGGTGGTGGTAGTCCTGATTTAACAGATTCAGCTTATAAAGTAAATGGACATTTTTATATAGTAAACAACCCTGGTAATGCAGAACCCAACGGTGGTAGTGGTACTCAATTATCTCCTTGGGCAAATGGTGACTGGGTTATATATGTTGCTAGTTCGGGTACAACTGAATGGCAAAAACTAGATCAATCAAATGAGGTACTGGGATCCGGTACTGCTCAAAAAATAGCATTATGGTCAGGAACTGTAGGTAATACTTCTCAAACATTAGCATCGAGTCTTATAGAACAAAACTCTGCTAACAACCTTATAACAATAGGTAGTTCGGCTGATCTTTTAGTTCAAGGTAATTCTACATTTGGTGATGCTAATACCGATACAACAACAGTTAAAGGTCCTGCTACTTTTGAAGAATCGTCAAGATTTAATGTTGGTATTTCATTAGGTTCAAATAATTATGGCACAGCTGGGTTTGCTTTAACATCTGGTGGTGCAGCAAATCAAGTTAACACATGGACAGAGCTTACTACAGGTACAGTTACAAGTGTTTCAGCTACTACAGCTGGTGATGCACTTGATGTAGCGGTTACAAATCCTACAACTACCCCAGCTATAGCTTTAACATGGGCTGGTGGAGCCACAGGTGCTACTAAATATGTAAATGGACTTGGTAATTTAATTACTTTCCCAACTCTAGATAATTATCAATACTGGACTTTATCTGATGATACTACAACTGTTAATATAAGCTCAACAAATACTGCTAAAATTCTTGGAGGCACAGGTATAACAAGCATTGTCTCAGCTGCAGATAAGTCTGCAACTATAGCTATTGATATAACAGGTACAGACAATGCAATTGCAGGATTAACCGCAGCAACTCCTGTAGCTACAGATACTTTATGGTTTAATGATATAAGTGATTCTAATACTATTAGAAAAGCTACTATAGCAGATATTGTAGATTTAGGTAATGAAACTTTAGCTCAAGTATTAAGTAATGGTAATCCAACTGGTGGTACTGATATTGCAGTAAGCGCAGGAGATGATATAACATTCACTGACACTAGTAAAGCAATATTTGGAACAGGTAACGATTTACAAATATTTCATAATGGAACAGGAGCTCGTATAGAAAATACTACTGGAGCGTCAACTATTTTATCAGATACTGTTAGTATAAACAATGCAGCCGATAGTGAGTCTATGGCTCAGTTTATTCATAACGGCGCTGTAGAGCTTTATTATAATGGACTATCAAGGTTTAAAACTACAAGTACAGGTGTTGAAGTAGTTAACACAGATGTTAATGTTTCACCAACTATATTGTTAAATCAAGATTCTAAAAACTTTACAATAACACAAAGTGTAACAGGTGGTGGTCAAATAATAAACAGCTTTGGGTCTTTAGCTTTAAGAAATGATGGTAGTATTAATTTACAAAACAACGCTGGAACTTACACTAAAGCTAGTTTTAGTGGTAGTATAAGTTTTAGCCCTGATAATTTAGCTGGAACAGCAACAGTACCAGGTGTTACTATTTATCAATCTACAGATGCTACAGCGGATGGAACTAGAACTAGAGTATATGGTGATTTACAAGTCGACGGCAATATAATACATGAAGGAGGTGGCGGTGGTATTTTTTATGGTGATCAATCTGTAACACCAGGAGGTGGTGCTACTTTAGCATTTACTTTAACAAGAGCTACAACAGGAACATTAACATTTGATGTATGGTTTACTTCAGAAACAAGCAAAGAAACATCTGTTGCTAAAAAATATGTAGTTGCTAGAGGAACAGGATCGGGTGGTGCTCCAGTTTATAACAAAATAATTGATACAGGACCTTCTCTATATCCAAATAATAATAATAATACTGATTTTACTGTTTCATTTATTGACGACCCAAGCGCTTCAACAGCAGGTACATCTATTTTATGTAAAATAACAGCTACTGGAACTAACAGTTCTGGTTCAGGCTTAACTCAAAATATAGGCTATACAGTTCAAGTAGGTCACGATAGTACAAATGCTTTAACGTTTACTGCAGCATCATAAAATAAAATATGGCTAATTTATCTAATATAAATAATAAGTTCCTGGTAACAACTGGAGGTAATGTGGGTATTGGAAATACTTCCCCAACATTATCTACGCTTGCAGTTGGAATAGGTTCAACAAATAATCCTTCACAAATTTGCCAACTTGCTGGTTCAGGATCTGGGGTTTATAGTGTATTATCTTTAACAAATACAAATGGAGTCGCGGCTGACAATAATGGAGTTGGTTTAGATTTTCATGTTAATGCCGCTTATTCTGCAACTGGAAGAATACAAATAATCCATCCAACTGCTCAATCAGGAACAGCAACTAATTCAAGTATGCAGTTTTTAACTTATGGAACTGTTAGTGGTGTTACAACTTTCTCTCCAAGAATGACTATTGATTATATAGGAAACGTAGGAATCGGAACTGATTCGCCTGATATGAAAATAGACGTAGAAGATAATTCTACAACTTGGGCAGGTAGAATATTAAACACAAATTCAAACGGGCAGGGTTTACTAGTTAGATCAGATTCAACTACTGCTTCAAACCTTGTTTTAGCTGCATATGGCGACGGTGGTTATAAAATGGTGGTTAGATCTGACGGAAACGTAGGAATTGGAACAAATACGCCTGCTGCTAAACTTACTATTGGAGATCCAGGAGGAAACACAACTAGATCAATTCAAATAGAAGGCAATAATAGCACTAGCGGTATGAACGGTGTTATAGGTTATTTTGCAAATGGGTTATATATTTCTAATAATTATTATTACAGCTCAGGGCAAGTTCATCCAGTGTCTACTTTTGGTCAAACAAATATAGCTTGTGTAACAGGCACAACAGCTGGTAGTAACTATATAACTTTTAACGTTAGTGATCACACAGATCCTAATAATGCTCCTGATAGTAGAATGATAATTTTAGATAGTGGAAACGTAGGAATAGGTGGAACTTTAGCTAATAAGAGACTTTATGTATTAGGAGATACAACTAACTATCAAATATTAGCAGAACAGCCATCTGGATATGCAGGTTTAAGTATTAAGTCAACTACAGTTGCTCAAACTTGGAGTTGGATTGCAAATGATAATGGCAGTAATTCAGATTTATTACTTTACGGAGGTTCTTCAGCAGGAACTAAATTAACCATAGACAGTTCTGGAACAACTACAATAACAAATGGAACTAATGATAATACTTTACTTTTATTAAATGGTGCAAGAGGCAGAAGATTAAGAGTTGAAGAACATAATACAGGAAACGGAGGTATAGCTATTACTTCACAAGATGATAACGAAACAGGAACAACAAACTCTAATAACAGAACAATACTTTTAAATGCAAATGGAGGAAACGTAGGAATAGGAACTGATTCACCTGCTGAAAAATTGTCTGTTGTTGGTGGTAACATTAGATTAGAATCAACAATTGCTGGTAATAATGGAATTTTAATTATTTATGATTCTAATACTACACAAAGTGGACAAATTTATGGTTCTGCGGGTGATTTAAAAATTTATAGTCCTGCTGATGTTTTGTTTAATCAAGGTGGTAACGTAGGAATTGGTACTTCTGCACCTGACCAAACAGGATATGGTTATAAAACATTAACTATAATAGGTGGAACAAACCACGGAGATTCAGGAGTTATAGAATTATTATCTCCAAGTGTTAGTGCTGAAGACCAAAATATGGGTATAGTTTCTTTTGGTGCAGGTAGCACACGAACAGCCATGATAAGTGCTAATAGACAGAATGCTAACAATGCTTCTAGTTTGAGATTTTGGACAAGTGCAGGTTCAGGAATTTTAGAAAGAATGCGTATAGAAACAGATGGTACTGTAAGAGTAAAAACTGGTAGTGTTTTGGTTGAAACGTCTGGACAGGGAATTTTTTTAGGTGGAACTGCAGCTACTAATAGATTAGACTACTACGAAGAAGGAAATTGGACGCCAACAATAGCACACAATAATGGTACTGGAGCGGTTCCTCTTACTGTTAATCATGCTAGATACATTAGAGTTGGGCAATTAGTTTATATTTCTGCTTATTTAACAGGTATAAACCCTAATGGAAATGCTGGTGGAAGTGGACCATATTATGGAGTTAGAAATTTTCCTTTTCAACCAGAAAACTATGGTGCTTGGCAAATAGTTTATGCTAGCAGTGGTATAACAGCATATGGTGGTTACTCGAGTAGTGCAAGTTTATACTTTATGGCAAACGGTACTAATGGTCAACGCTCAACATCACATGTTAGTGGTGCTGGAGTTAATGCGTGGGGAAGTAATTTAACATTTATGTTTAACTGTGTTTACAATATTCACGGATAAAAATTAAAAAAAATGAGTTTAGTTAAAAAAAGAATACAAGATCAAATCGAAATAGTTACTGAATATAAACATATTCAAGTAAGATATTCAGACAAAATAATTGAAGATGGTAAGGTTATATCAAGTTCTTATCATAGAGAAATGATTTCATGTGGTGAAGAAGACAAAGCTCTTGAACATAATGTAAAAGCTTTAGCTGATATATATTGGACAGATGAAATAAAAGAAGCTTATAAAAAAAGTTTAGAAGCTCCATTAGTTTAACAAATAATAAATGGCAAAATTATCTAATATTAATGGTAAATTTGCGGTTGAAGATACCGGTGCTATAAGATTTAGTGATCAAACTGGTACCACAGGCCAGATATTAAAATCAAATGGTAATGCAGCCCCAACTTGGGTTGATCCAAACACTGTTGGTACAGGGCCTTGGTTACCTTTAGCTGGTGGTATAGTTTCTGGGCCTACAACTTTTCAAAGTAGTTTAACCGTTGGTGGTACTTTAACTGTAAACGGATCAGGTGGAAGTGTTTTTAATTCAACCGCCACCACAAATCATATAATAGCTGCATATAGAGCTTCAAATGGAAATAATGTAGCTACATTTAGAACTACAGATTCAGGATATATTTTTAGAATACACGCGCAAAACGCAGGAACTATATATATTCAAAACGATGATGGCTCAAATTACATTAAAATACCTGATAGTGGATCTAATGAAGTTTCAGGTAATACAACTTTTACAGGAACAATATCATCAAAAGATATATCTATAAAACAAGCAGATGATAGTGGATTTGATGGTGGTCTTACTATTGAAAGAAGTGCTAATACACAAAAAGTTCATATAGGTATGGATGGTGGCGCTGTTAATTTTAATAGTCCCGGTGGTTTAAGTTATAAATTTAGAAATAACGGTACAGAGAAATTTACTGTAAATGGTTCTGGTAACGCAACTTTTGCAGGAGGTGTAACTGCTCCATATTACCAAGCAACTAATTTTATAAATGTACAAGTAGATGATGCTGAAGCATATTGGACTAATACTGCTAATACAGATTATTGGAGATGGAAAAGAGATGCAAGTAATAACTTTATTTTAGATCATTATAATGGAAGTTCAACTACAGAGGCTTTAGGATTTAGTAATATACAAAACGCAACTTTTGCAGGAAATATTGCTACATTAGCTGATAAAAGAATATCAGTAGGTACTTGGAATAATTCTGCTTTCACTGGTGGTAATGCTTACGGTTTTAGTGTTACATCATCATTACCATTATTACATCTAACTGAAAGTGACCAAACAAACAAAAAGGGTTATGTTGGATTATCAGGTGGTAGTATGTATGTTGGTGGATTAATATCAAATTTATATTTACAATCAGGTACAAGCGGAACAACTGCTCTTTCAATAGATTCATCACAAAATGTAACTGTTAATAATGGGGGATTATTTTTAAATAAAAGTGATGGTGCGTATATAGCGTTAAAACATAATAATTCTTTAAAGGGTTATTTAGGAATTGCAAACCAAGTTATAACTGGAGGTTCAACAGGAGATATAGGGTTAACAGCAACTAGTAATTTAGTTTTTGGCTCTGGAGGTACTACAGAAAGAATGCGTATAGACAGTTCTGGAAATGTAGGAATAGGAGGAGGTGCAATTAATTCACCTACAAGTGTAGGAACATTTTTAAATATAACTGGTAGAAATGGTGTAGGTGGTGGTACAGCAGGAATTGTTTTAAAAGATTATGATAATGCAGGTTGGGATATATGGAATAGTGGAGGAATATTAAATTTTAGATATAACAATGGCGCAAGTGGAGCGGGAGATGGGCTTAGTATAGGCACGAATAGTGATGCAACTTTTGCAGGAAGTACATTGTTAGATGGTACAGCAAGTAATGGATATAGAATTTATAAAATAAGATTACAAGCACCATATACAGGGGGATGGGGTTCAATAACTCCAGGTACTGTTATTGGTGGTTTACAACAAACTAATTTTAGAAGTGATATAGGTACAAGTAATATTGCAGCAGCAGTAGATTTTGAGTTAGAAAACAACACTTATGGTACGGGTCAAACAAATATAAGTTTTAAATGTGGTGGAGTAAATGGTGCGGATTCTACAGAAAGAATGCGTATAACATCTGGGGGGGAAGTTAAAATTGGAACAACTACTGTAAATTCTAATGGATTAACTATTGAAAAAACAGGTAATCATTTATTCCTTAGAGCATCAACAGCAGTTGCAGGAAGATATATGAATTTTGATGTTACATCAGCTAATGATTTATACATAATAAACCATTCTGGAGCTGGAGTTTATTTAGATAGTGGTGCAACTTCTTGGGCTGCGGCATCTGATGAAAGTTTAAAAGAAAACATTAAGCCATTAGAAAATGTTTTAGATAAAATAAAGAATTATAGATGTATAGAATATAATTTAAAATCTGATGACACTAAAGGTAAAAAAATAGGGTTTATTGCTCAAGATTGGGAAAATGATTTTGCTCCAATAGTTAATAAAGATAAGAATGATTCGTTAGGTATGAAATATACTGAAACAATACCAGTTTTATTAAAAGCAATACAAGAGTTAGAAACTAGAATAAAAATATTAGAAAATAAATAAATGGCAAACTTATCAAATATAAATAATATATTACGAGTCTCTAGCTCAGGTGTAGGTTTAAATAAAAACAATACAGGTCCAAGTGAATTAGATATTGAATCAGCTGGTGCAGATATGATTGATATGACTAGAACTGGTCTTAAAACATATAGATTTGCTATATCTGGTTCTAGTAGTTTTAGTATTTTTGATGTTGCGGCAAACGATGATAGATTTTCTATATCTAGTCTTGGTGATGCAACTTTTGCAGGTAATTTAATAATACATAATTCTTCAAATGCACCTTATATTGACTTTGTAGAAAGTGGAGCAACAACTGATTCAAAGGCTAGAATTACAATGGATCAAATTGATACTAATAATGGTCAATTAATATTTAGCACAGAAAATGCAGGAACTTTAACAACTGCGTTAACAATAAACCAAACACAAAACTCAACTTTTGCAGGAGACATTATGCCTGCGGCAGAAAATTTATATGATATTGGTTCAGCATCAGTAAGATGGGAAGATATTTGGGCAGATCAGGTTTATGGAAGGGATTTTTATGTAGATGATTATATTTATCATAACGGGGACACTAATACTTACATAAGGGCACAAGCGGATCAATGGACTTTTAGAACTGGTGGTGACGATAGAATGCATATAGATAACACTGGAGTAGGAATCGGAACGACTTCGCCTGAAACTCAATTGTCAATAGGAAATTACACTGATTCAACAGAAACAATTACAATAGCAACCTCAAGTGATGGTACTGGTAGAATAAATTTTTACGATAACAACAATACAGAAGGAGGTAGTATTAGGGTTGTTGGTGAAAACGGTGGGTCTAAAATGTATTTTTCTAATAGATGGAACACGGACAATGATAGAGTTATTTTTGATTTAAAAAACGGTATTGCTAGTTTTACAGGCCAGGTTGTTGCAGGAACTACAAGTGATTATACTGATGGTGTTGGCGCTGTTGTAGGAAACTCTACGTCTGGTGATAATGGTGGTTTTGTAGATACTCATACTAATGGAGCTCACAGATATTATACTCGTATAGCTCACGGAGCAACAGGAAGTGGATCGGCTGGTTATTGGCATATTAAAACTAATATTTCAATGAACGACTACTGCATGTTTTTAGCTAAATTTTATGGGTATATTTATGGTCAAGCAGCTATAGTGGATCTTCAACATGGGGGATACGCTTATGGCGTAAGCAATGCAGTTATAAACCAAGCAACAACAAATAATAGTAGTAATTCTAATATGTCTAGCGCTATATATTTAACCGCTGCTAATCAAATGGTTTTTAGAATTGATATGGGGGTTTCCTCTGGCGCAAGTACTTATTATGCGGGACTTTGGATGGACATAGGTTTACAAAACCCAACTGGTGGTACTAAAATTGTTAAGATATTAGGATCTGCGTTTAGTGCTACAGCAAATTATTATACATAAAATAATATGGCATCATTATCTAATATAAACGGGATATTTGACGTTCACTCTACAGGTGCTATACAATTTAATGGTAACCATGGTACAGCTGGACAAATATTAAAATCGAATGGTAATGCAGCACCAACTTGGATACCACAAAGTGATATTGTAGGCGCATACCTACCTTTAGCTGGTGGTACACTTACAGGCGCTACAGCTACAGCTAGTGGTATATCATTTACTGTTGGTGGGGTTTTTACATTACAAGGTTCAGGCACAAATACTACTACTTTTGATACAACCAATAATCAATTAATAATTAAAAATTCTACTTACACTACCGCGAGTGGACTTGCATTAAGAAGTTCAAACAATACTTGGCAAATGCAATTATATGCTTCTGGAGGCGGAACTGATTATGGGTTTTTAGGAACTGAATGGGGCGCGTGGAATATGAGAAAAAATAATAGTGGTGGGTTGTATTTAAATAACAGTACAACATATTTTGTTCAGCCAGAAAGTACTTCAAATATGAATGCCGCAAATTTTGCAGGTAATGTTGCAGCCGCAACTTTCAATAGTCTTCCAATAGAAACCGCAAGAAACAATAATGCAAATAGAATAGTTAGAACAAACGTACATGGGTATGTAGATTTTGGGTGGATAAATACTACTTCTGGAGCAACAACTTCAACTGTAAGTAGAATATATGCCTCTAATGATGCTTATATTAGATATGTAACACCTGCTACTTTTAGAACACAAGTAACTGATCCTTATTATGCTCCAGCTGGTACAGTTAGTGGAGTGACTTCAGTTGCTACAAGTAACGGAATAACAGGTGGTACAATTACAACTACAGGTACTGTTTCTTTAACAGGTACTTATAGTGGAATATGGACACCAACAGCATACAAAATAGAAGATTCAAGATCAGGTGATGTAGCTCCAAACGCTGAAAATGATCATGCTATGAAGATGCGTTTTACAAATCAAGTTCCTGGTAATGCAAATTGGCAGTCGTTAATACAAATGAAAGGTTGGACTGATGGTTATGCTAGTTGGCAAATTATTGGACCTTCTACTACAACTGTTTATGAAAACTGGTATTTAAGAGCAGGTAAAGGTGGTAGTTGGAATACAGCTAAACAAATATGGCACACTGGTAATTTACCTAACCCTGTTCAAGGAGGACCTTATTTACCTTTAGCGGGTGGTACTATGACTGGAAGTCTTAACATGGGCGGTCAATCAATAACTGGTGCAACCAACATATATAACAGCGCTTGGTTTAGAAACAGTAATAGTAGTGAAGGATTATACAATTCAGCAACAGGTAATCATTGGTATTCACAAGGTGGCTATTGGGATACAGGATACAATGGAACTCAAGGTATAAGACTTAGAAATGGTCACAATGGTGCTGTTATGGGTTATCTATACTCAGAAACAACTGGTCAGTTTGGTTTATTAGACAAAGATGGTAATTGGACATACAGAACAGATGGTGACACTATAACAGAATTAAGATGTAATAATATTGTAGGTTTTCAAATGGATGCTAGTGGTTATTTAACTTTTCCAGTTAATTTAAACTTAGGTACTACTGCACCAACTAAAGTTTTTATGTCTAATAATGCACAAGTTAAAACTTGTGATTTAGCAACAGCAAGAGCTCAATTTAATTTATCAAATAGTACTTTTAGAAGACTTGACCATACTACTGATAGCAATTACTTGACAGGAACTTTTGGTTGGGGTGCTACTAACATGGATTCCACACTTCCTGGTTATGGATCCGGATTTTTTGACGTATGGAGTAATCCTACTGGTCAACCATCTGGTACTAGCCATTGGAATGGTTATACAGCTTTGCATTATAAAGCCTCAAGTAGTAAGTATGGGTATCAAGTTGCGCTAGGAGCAGGTGATCCTACCAATATGTATGTAAGGGGTATATGGGGTGGAACCACTTGGGGATCATGGTACAGAATGCACAATGATAAATCAGCCCTTATTAAAATTAATAATCAAATATCTATTAGCACGTATAACGATCGTAATTTAAAAATACAAGGTGCTAGTAGTAGTGATGCAGGTATAACTGGATACGCTAGTAATGGAACTCACGTTTGGCAACTTTACGGGTCTGGTACTAGTTATGGATTTTTAAATGGTAACTGGGCGGCTTGGGATTTAAGAAAAGTAAAAAATAGTCATTTGTATATGAATAATAATAGCACTTATTATTTAAATACAAACGCTACAAGCTATATGAACGCTATGACGCTTATTGGAACATTTTCTGGTCAAAATGGTTATTTCAATCAAGATGTAGGTATAGGTTTTAATTCAGGTAATATAGGTGGTAAGTTAAATATACAAATAAATAGTGCAAATGGTATTGGTATTAAAAACAATCTTAATGGTGTAAGTAACCCAACAGGATTATTATCATACACATCTGCTTCAATGAATGCTGGTGGTTATCATATGGTTTTTCAAGCTGCTCCAACTTCTGGATCTGATACAAACATGCTTTTATGTAATTTAAATGGTAATTTAAGAAATAGAAATAATTCTTATGGTCAGTATTCAGATGAAACTATAAAAGAAAATATTACTGATGCAACACCTAAATTAGAAGATGTTAAAAAATTAAAAGTTAAAAACTTTAATTTTATAGGAGATGATTTAAAACAAATTGGATTAATAGCACAAGAAACAGAATTAGTATTTCCTGGCTTAGTGGAAGATGATTTAAACCCACAAGGTGATAAAATAAAATCATTAAAATATTCTGTTCTTGTTCCTATATTAGTTAAAGCAATACAAGAGTTAGAAGCTAGAGTAAAAGAATTAGAAAACAAATAATAAATGGCAATAATATATTCGTATCCTTTAAATACGCCAAAACCGGCAGACTTATTAATCGGTACAATAGTACATGATGAAGACGATGACAATTCTCCTAAAAATAAGCCTACGGTTAGTTTTACTGTACAAAGTATACTAGATTTAGTTGGCGGTGGTGGTGGTGCTGCTCAAAATTTACAACAAGTTACAAATTTAGGAGCAACAACTACAAATACTATTACTATAACAAGTGATATAAAAGTATCTGGAAGGTACTATGATTCATCTAATCAACCGGGAGCTACTGGTCAAATATTATCATCGACAAATGTAGGTACTCAATGGATAAATAACACTTCTCAAGGTGTAACAAGTGTTGGTTTATCAATGCCTGCAGCTTTTTCTGTGACTAATTCACCTATAACAACAAGTGGAGTTTTAACTGTTACAGGTTCTGGTAATAACACCCAATTTATTGATGGTGCAGGTAACTTACAATTAATATCTACAATACCAGGTTCTTATGTTTTACCGGTTGCCACAAATATAGCATTAGGTGGTATTAAAATAGGTTACACAGAAGCTGGTAAAAATTATCCATTAGAATTAAGTAATGAACAAGCTTATGTTAATGTTCCTTGGACTGATACAGTATATACTTTACCTTTAGCAGCAAATGGTACAAGAGGTGGTGTACAAATAGGTTATGTAGAAAATGCAAAAAACTATCCTGTAGAACTTAGTAGCGAAAAAATGTTTGTTAACGTCCCTTGGACAGATACAACTTACACACTACCTGTTGCTACAACTACAGATTTAGGTGGTGTTAAAATAGGTTATACCACAGATGTTTCGGCAAGAAATTATGCGGTAACTTTGGATGCTGAACAAATGCTTGTTAACGTACCTTGGACAGATACGCAAAATCCGTTTCAAACTATTACAGGTGCTGGATCAAATAATACTGATTCTGGTGTATTACTAAGTAATAGTGGTGGAACAGTTTTAATATTAGGTGCGGGTAGTGTTGTAGCTTCACAGTCTAGCAATACTATAACTTTAACAGGTACAGATACTGATACCGGTATAACTGGAGTAACTGTAGCTATAGCAAATTCAACAGGTGCACCTCTTTCGGAAAGCATAACAAATAGAGAATTAACTTTAACATCACACAAATATGTTGGTGGTACAAATGTTGGTTATGTACCAGAAGGTGGAACAACTTCAACATATTTAAAAGGTGATGGTACTTGGGCAGCGATACCAACTGGATTACAATTTAAAGGAACGTGGGATGCTAGCGGAACTGGAGGTGGTAATCCTGATTTAACAACTTTAACACCATCCGACGGTTGGTTATACATAGTTAGTGTCGCGGGTTCAGCCGCACCAAACGGATCAGGTGTAGCACCAAATTCTTGGAATGTTGGTGACTGGTGTGTTTATGATGGTAGCGCTTGGACAAGAGTTCCCTCATCTACAGCTGGTGTTACAACTGTTAACACAACTGATGGTACTTATATAAATTTAACTCCTAATACAGCTACAGCTGGTAATGTTGTTGTTACAGCTGATTTAAGCGCTGCTAATGGAAATTCTGACACTACTACAAGATTTTTAAGTAAAGATAACACCTGGGATGTTCCTAGCTACACAGGAGCAGGTGTAACTACATTTACAAATACTAATGGTACATTTATATCTGCTGGAACTGAAAATGCAACTGCTACTGGAGCTGTAACTGTTGGTACAATAGATTTATCAGCTACTGGATTAAGTGGTACTCCAGCTACTGCTGCAACACAGTTTTTAAGTGGTGCAAACACTTGGAGTGTTCCACCTGGAACATATACACTTCCGCTTGCTGCAAACGGAACAAGAGGTGGTGTGCAGATAGGATATACTACAGATGCTACTAATAGAAATTATGCAATACAGTTAAGTTCAGAAAAAATGTTTGCTAATGTTCCGTGGACAGACACTCAAGAAAATACAACTTGGTATGTAAGAGATTTTGCAGACGCAGATAAAACAGTTAATAATTCAAAATATTTAAAATTTGTTACAGCAACAGGAACATTAGGTACGGCACTTACTGGTACAGGTACCACAAATGATCCTTATTTAATGACGCTTACATCGCCGGATACAAACACTCAAAATACATATGATTTATCTGTAGAACAAAACAGTGGATCAAATAATAATCCTATACTTAAATTAGCTGGTAGTGGTGGTCCTGATAATATAACTATCACTGGAACTGGCGCAACCACAGTAACTAGAACTTCAGCAACTGCTTTTACTATTAATAGTTCAGCTGGAAGTTATCAATGGAAAATAAGAGATACACAAAGTACACCTGTAAATAAAACAATAGCTAATGATGAATTTTTACAATTTGAAACTGCAACAGGAGCTTTAGGAACTGCTTTAACAGGAGCAGGTACTACGTTAGATCCATATTTAATGACTTTAACATCACCTAACACCACTTATAGTGTTGTTACGACGAGTGCAGATGGCTTAGTACCTACACTGCCAAATCCTCATGCTGATAAATTTTTAAGAGGTGATGCAACGTGGGTTGTACCTACTGGAACAACATATGATGATTTTATTTCTTCTACAGCTAATGCCGCGGGAACAGCTGGTCTTGTACCTGCGCCTGCTGCTGGAACACAAGGAGGGACATATTATTTAAATGGTGATAAAAGCTTTAGTGTACCACCAAACACTTGGATTGCAAATGCGGTAACTGTGGCAGGTTATGTTGCGGCTCCAGCGGCTACAGATGCTAATTTAGTTTGGAAAACAAACGGATCTGGTGAACCAGCTTGGAGAGTAGATGCTGACACTCAACCTATAACTTATACTCTTAGTGTGGCAGCTCCTGGTAGTAATAATACTAATGTAACTATAACACCAAGTAGTGGTACTGCATCAACAATACAATTAACAGCTGGAACCTTTATAAAAACAACACCTAATGCTGCTTCGGCTCAAACAACATTAGATTTATCAGCAACAGGAACAGCTAGTAGTTCGACTTTTTTAAGAGGTGATAATGCTTGGGCCACGCCGCCTAATGATGACACACAGTATACAGCTGGAACAGGTTTAAGCTTATCAAATACAAATGTATTTTCTATAGATAGCACTGTAGTTACATTAACAGGTACTCAAACGTTAACCAACAAAACATTAACTACACCTGTAATTGATCAAATTTCACCTTCTGCAGCTATATTACAAATTGATGGTGCTGGTAGTGTTGATGGTGGAATTAAATTAATGTGTTATGCTGGTACTCACGGACAATTGTTAAAATCACAACCTCACAGTGCTGGTGTTACTAACACAATGTTATTACCAGCTGGTGCAAGCTCAACTTTAGTTTCTAATGTAAGCACAAGCACTTTGACTAATAAGTCGGGTAATATATCGATGTGGACTAATGATAGTGGCTATATAACTTCATATAGTGAAACTGACACTTTACAAAATGTTTGTAGTAGAGGAAGCACAACTAGTACTTCTATAACAATGAATGGTTCTGGTGCGTCTGGTTATTTATATGTAGCTGGTAACGCGGCAAGTGCAGCCCCTACAAATACTCAAGGTATGGCTTTTGCTTATAATAATTCAGGTGGAAGCAGGGAAAATGAATTATTTTTTAACCCTGGTAGTGTTACACCAGCAGACAATGCAACTTATTATTTTGCACTTATAAATGAATATTTAAACTCAAGCAGTGGAAACGCTAGAGTAACTGATACATTAGTTAAGTTATATGGTAATGGCCATATGGATTTAACAGGTCCAACTTCAACAGCTACTATAGCTAATACGTTTTGGAGGATGCCAACGGTAGCAGCTCCAAACACTGGTTATTATTTATCAAAAGCTTCTGGTAGTAACAATTTAGTTTGGACCGCACCAAATACAAGTACTGGAACTGTTACAAGTGTTGCAACTGGTAATGGTTTATCTGGTGGTACTTTTACAACCTCAGGAACTTTAACTATGTCTGGTTCTTATACTGGAGATTTTACAATTACTGGAGATGCGGTTACAGATTCATATAGGTTTAGAACTACTCATTCAAACCCTACAACTAGCACAGCTACTTTATATGATCAATCTAGCGTTGGTGCTACAATATCAGCATATAGATTTGCAGTAAGAAGTTATGATGGTACCAACATGCTAGCTTCAGCATTATTTACTGATACCTCTCTAACTGTTGTGGGTGATGTAGTAGCATATGGTTCACCATCTGATATTAGGTTAAAAGAAAATATAAAACCTATTGAATCAGCCTTAGATAAGGTAAGTAAACTACAAGGTGTAACATTTGATTGGAAAAAATCTGACAGTATATTAGATATAAAAGAAGACGTTGGTTTTATAGCTCAAGATGTACAAAAAGTTATGCCAGAACTTGTAAGAGAAAATAAAGACGGTATGCTTTCAATGAGACATCAAGGTATAGCACCTATATTACTTGAAGCAATAAAAGAATTAAAAGCTGAAATAGAGGAATTAAAGTCAAATAAATGTAATTGTAATAATTAATGGCAGTACCAACTTCAGGATCGTTATCAATGCAAAAAATGGCAAGAGAAGCTAAACATGCAGACTATAATGGTACTCAAAATATGGGTACAATATCTATGTATGATATGATGAATGGAGGTCAAGCAAATGGTTCTACAGTTAGTTATCCAACGTTAAACACAAATTGTACACCTAACCCTGTTGGAACGTTATCAAATCCAACAGAGGTTACTATAATTAGTTGGCCTTCATTTAGTAATAATGATGGAGGAACGTACCCAAATACTATATTTAAAGCTTACTACACTGGAACAGCTGGAAATGGAACTGTATTTTATGCAAATCCTTGTGGTACACAAACAATAGATGATGTTAATCCACCAGCGGGTGGTAATACAAACGTTAGGTATTGGGTATGTGGCAATTCATCTTGTACTGATGGATATGCAAATCCAAATACTCAAATGGGTTGTGGGACTAATGATTGTGTTTCTTTCAATTTAAGTACAAGCAGTGCTGTTAATGGAATATATTGTGGATGCCCTTAAAAATTAAATTATGCCTGTAAATCAACCTTATGTTTTTGGATGCTGGTACGGATATGACCAAGATTGTTCAACTGTAACATTTTTTAGATCTGGATCAGGTCAACCAAGTCAAAGCTTTATATGTAGTCAAGGTGTAAATCAATCATATTATCACGATGGTTCTGGAACGTATCCTGCAACAAATGATAAAGTTTATAGTAATAGTGGAGGAACAACACCGTTATCTGCGGGATATTATTCTTACGGTCCATCACCTGGACCTTTCACAGCTGGTTGGTATAGAATAACAGGAACAGCAGGAATAGTACAAACAACAGGATTATGTCCTTAAATAATAAATTAAAACAATAAAAATGGCAATAACTTACAAATGGTCTATTAATCAGATGAACGCTCACATCGAGGCCGAAGGAGAGCAAAATGTAATATTCACAGTACACTGGACTTATCAAGGAGTAGAAGAGTCTGGAGGACAACAATATCAAGCAAGTCAAATAGGTGCTCAAAGCTTTACTTATGTAGCTGGAGAACCTTTTGTACCATATGCAGATACTGAAGCTTTTGAAAATGTAGTTATCGGATGGCTTGAAGGAGCACTAGATGTTGACACTATGAAGACAAGTATTGATGCTCAAATACAAAAACAAATTACACCAGTAAACGAAGATTTATACTTTACTTGGCAAAACCCACCTATGCCACCGGTACCACCTGTGGAAGAATAGTGTAAGTTTTATAAAAAACAAGTGATACTATAACTAAACCTATACTGTTGTGGTGACAGTAAGATAACCAAAAATAAATATTAACCTAAAAACCAAAACACGATGACTTATTTTT
>WLWH01000942.1_pt1 | contig 21657 bp, 31 predicted proteins | sample 6712741 | NCBI WGS metagenome assembly WLWH01 (sample SAMN12718694, study PRJNA515312) | sponge metagenome | isolation source: marine sponge | host: Mycale hentscheli | place: New Zealand: South Island, Marlborough, Capsize Point | collected 2003-05-01
GGCTACACTGTTTGGAGACTATCCCAAAGAAACTCGCTTACACTATGTAAAAGAATACTATGATGCAATCAGCAAGTTCGACCTGAGTCTACCCACGCCTGTGATGGCTGGAGTAAGAACACCACAGCGACAGTTTAGTTCTTGTGTGCTGATTGAAACTGATGACTCACTGGATTCGATCAATGCAACCTCAAGCTCTATTGTCAAGTACGTTAGCCAAAAGGCTGGTATCGGTATTGGTGCTGGTAGCATCCGCGCCATTGGCAGTGCTATTCGCAACGGGGATGCTACTCATACTGGTGTCATACCATTCTATAAACATTTTCAGAGTGCCGTTAAGTCGTGTTCCCAGGGTGGAGTTAGGGGTGGAGCGGCGACTTTATACTACCCAATCTGGCACCTCGAGTGTGAAGACCTCCTTGTTCTTAAGAACAACAAAGGAACCGAAGACAACCGAGTAAGGCACATGGACTATGGCGTACAGTTCAACAAGCTCATGTACCAGCGTCTACTCAGCGGTGGCGACATCACACTGTTTAGCCCAGCAGATGTACCAGGCTTGTATGAAGCGTTCTTCAATGACCAAGACAAGTTTACTGAACTGTACGAGCGAGCAGAGCGTAACACCCACATCCGTAAAAAGACACTCAAGGCAGTAGACTTGTTTAGTCAGTTTGTACAAGAGCGCAAGGACACTGGCAGACTGTATCTCATGAATGTGGACCATGCCAACACACACGGCAGTTTCGATGAGAAGATTGCCCCAGTACACCAGAGCAACCTGTGCTGTGAGATTGACTTGCCTACCAAGCCCTTGAGTGATGCTAACGACGAAGAAGGCGAGATTGCCTTGTGTACACTGAGCGCCATCAACTGGGGCAATATGCGTAAGCCCGACGACTTTGAGAAGGCATGTGACCTCGCAGTACGCGGATTGGACGCTCTGTTAGACTACCAGAAGTATCCAGTGTTGGCCGCAGAGCTTGCCACACAGAAACGCAGACCATTGGGTATAGGTATCATTAACTTTGCCTTCTGGCTAGCCAAACATGACACAACTTACCAGGACCCTAATCTAGACCTAGTGCATGAATGGACTGAAGCGTGGAGTTACTATCTGATCAAAGCCAGCGTACAACTTGCCAAAGAGTTTGGCGCATGTCCTGGAAACAAAGAGACCAAGTACGGCATGGGTGTGTTGCCTATTGACACATATAAGTCAGATGTGGACGAACTTGCGGCACCCAACTACAAGCAGGACTGGGACACGCTTAGAACTGATCTCATGGAGCATGGCATCCGCAACAGCACACTAATGGCGCTCATGCCTGCTGAAACATCAGCACAGATTAGTAACAGCACCAACGGCATTGAGCCTCCCAGAAGCTATGTGAGCATCAAGCAATCAAAACACGGCGTACTCAAGCAGGTAGTACCACAGTATCACAGACTCAAGAACAAGTATGACCTACTCTGGGATCAGAAGAGCCCCGAGGGTTATCTCAAGATCTGCGCAGTGTTACAGAAGTTTATTGACCAGGGTATCAGTGTCAATACTAGTTACAATCCCGAGCACTATGAGGATGAAAAGATCCCCATGAGTGTGTTGCTACAGCACATCGTTATGTTTTACAAGTACGGTGGCAAGCAACTCTACTACAACAACACCTATGATGGACAGGGCGAGATCGACGTTGACAAGTTTGACGCACCCGAGCCCACTACCACAGTAGTAGATGACGAGGATTGTGAATCCTGTAAGATCTAATAGATATGTCTGATTTTGAAGATAGCGTTGCAAAATTCGAAGCGAGTGTGACAAAAGGACTGCGGTCAATGCCCGCAGGATATACCAACAAAGATATTATTGCGTTAGACGGTGTTCATCCTACACTGTTTCCATACGCCGTTGGTAATTTCTTTAGTTACTACGTCAACGCATACTACTCACAAGAGCTAAACATAATAATAATGTCCTCTGCCAAAGCGGCAAGTACATCACTGATAGCATTTACAAATTATTTAAATGAAAGACTCAAATGTAACTTCTATGAAATAGATCAAGCACCTCCTATGCTTGAAAAGGTTTATGAATCGAATCCTAAGATCATATTCCTATACAGAGATCCATTCTGCAGAACTTTGAGTTATTATTACTATATGGGTCGACATTTAAATATCTCTTATGGTTTAGAGATTAGCTGGGACACTGCTGATTTAGATATTGGATTAGACATGCACAAAATACCACAGTGCACAAACATTCCATTTTACATTGGTCAGGATATCAGACGAGACATACTCACGCACAAAGCAACTCCAGATTGTCCTGCGCACATATATGAATGGAACGATATGTATCGATATTCTAATTTGATCTACAAACATCTATTAGATGTAGAAATGTATGAGAACATGGAGTTCTTCTGGATCAATGAATCTCATGACGATACGTCAGGCAGGAATGTATACATGGATCTTTGTGATAGATTCAACGTGCCCTATATTGGGGATAATGAAACAAATTTGAATCCTGGTGGGGAAACTTTTAAGGATAGAATCCCCTCAGCAAACATTGTAAGTAGGATATTAGAATCACAAACAATAGAAAGGCAATTTATCAAAAGATTAGATTTTGAGAATCAAGACCCCGTTTTGTGGGGTATAGATAGATCTGTTTAGTTATTACTCACTACATATTGTGGATAAGTAACCACACAAACACAAAGGTAAACCATGAGCGTATTCAACACAAAGAGAAAAAAGCATCACACGGAGAGTAAAATGTTTCTGGACGGGGGAGTAAACGTACAGCGATATGACACATTAAAGTATCGCACATTTGATAAACTCACAGACAAACAGTTAGGCTTCTTTTGGAGACCCGAGGAAGTAGACATCAGCCGTGACAGCAAGGACTTCAAAGACCTTACCGCACATGAGCAACATATCTTTACTAGCAATCTCAAGCGACAGATCCTGTTAGACAGTGTACAAGGACGCTCGCCTAACTTAGCTTTTCTGCCTATAGTGAGTCTGCCTGAGCTGGAGACCTGGATCGAAACCTGGGCGTTTAGTGAGACCATCCACAGTCGCTCATACACTCATATCATTCGTAACGTGTATGCAGACCCCAGCAAGGTGTTTGATGAGATGCTGGATATCAAAGAGATCGTAAACTGTAGCGATAGCATCACAGAGTACTATGACCATTTGATTGCATACAACGACAGCGACGAGCATGGCAGTTACGAGCATAAAAAGGCATTGTGGCTAGCACTCATGGCAGTAAACATCCTAGAGGGTGTTCGCTTCTATGTATCATTCGCTTGTAGTTGGGCGTTTGCAGAAGTCAAGAAGATGGAAGGCAATGCCAAGATTATTAAACTCATTGCCAGAGACGAAAACATCCACATGGCGTCAACACAGCAGATGCTCAAACTCCTGCCACAGGACGACAAAGACTTTGCTAAGATTAAGTCAGAGACAGAAGGTGAGTGCATCGACATGTTCATGAAGGCCATGGAGCAGGAGCAAGGATGGGCAGATTACTTATTTGCAGATGGCTCAATGATTGGTCTCAACGCTGAACTACTAAAGCAATACATTGAGTGGATTACTGCCAAGCGTATGCGAGCAGTAGGACTCACAGCACCCTATACCACTACGGCGGCTAACCCATTGCCCTGGACAGAGAAGTGGATACACGGTGGTGAGGTACAGGTAGCGCCACAAGAAACAGAGATTACTAGTTACGTTATTGGTGGCACCAAGCAAGATGTAACAGAAGATACATTCAAGGGTATGAGCTTATGATTACCATGTATACTAAAAACAATTGCGGCTTTTGTATGATGGCCAAAGGTTTGCTTAACAACCGTGACATGGAATACACAGAGATAAACATTGAGGAAGATAGTGAAGCATATGAGTTCCTGATAAGTGAGGGACACCGTACTATGCCTCAGTTTTACAAAGATGGTGAACTGTTCGTGGAAGGAGGCTTCCAGGGACTAAAGGATCACTTAGACAAAGAAAACATAGACACTACACAATTAGGTACAATATGAAAACAACAAAAGACCTCGTGGGTGAGGTAGTAACCATCCGCACAATCGTGGGCGAAGAGCTCATGGCTAAACTCAGTGACGTAACAACCAACGGCAACATCCTGGAAGTAACAGGTGTCCAGGTTGTTAGTTTGGGTGACGATGGCCAGATTATTATGATCCCCTATACACTAACTGGAAACGATGATGTAATTCAGCTACCAGTTAGACATGTATTGAGCATCACTAATAGTATGCCAGAAGCCGCAGAAAGTTTCCTTGAGAATCAGGAACCTGAACCTGAGGACACTGAGGAAGCTGAACCTGAGGAAGATACCTTTAGTCTGTAAGGATAAATACTTACATGCCAACAGGACCCGTAGCAAAATTAGGTGGAGCAGGAACACTAGTAGGTGGTAAAGCACCTATCATAGGACCTGGCGCACCCACAGTGATCGCTGAAGGTGCTCCAGTTAGCACGATGTTTGATGATGTTTCACCACACGGTGAACCACCACACGCCAAAGCAGTAATCGTAAATGGTAGTGCAACAGTTTTTGCCATGGGTAGACCTGTAGTAAGAAATGGTGACCCTGCTAGTTGTGGTGACATAGTAAAAAGTACAAGTACTGTGGTTGTTGGCGGTTAGATAACAGGCCTGTTATCTGCTATAACTTTTCGTAATAAATAGCTATACACTGGGGGAGAGACCAGGAAGTAGTAATTGATGTAGTATAAAGGATTACCATGTCTAATAAAACACCATATGAGATACGCCTTGACCTGGTGCGTGAGGCTCGTGAAATTTTGCAAGCTCGTGCGAAAAATCCTGAGGATATGCCCACTACCGAGGAAGTATTACAGGAAGCAGAAAGACTCAATGTCTTTGTAAGTAAGCGTTCCGGGCAAGACGATCACAGATAAATTTTTTTCATAGTTTACAGAGCGGGCCAGACATTGGCCCGTTTCAGTCTGTGGACCAATAATCTACTAACACAAAATATCAAACAGTAAATATTATTATCGCCGCTATAGCTCAGCTGGTAGAGCAATTGATTTGTAATCAATAGGTCCCGAGTTCGACTCTTGGTGGCGGCACCAAACACATAACAAGGACACAGTAATGAACCGTAAAGAACGCAGAGCCGCAGAAAAGCAAGCTAAGAAATCATCCAATAAAAATGAATCAGTATCAGAGGCTGGTGCTCCACCACCTCAAACTCAAGCAGGATCAAACAATCCAGATGATGTAATGCACAAACTCCTGGATGCCAAGATTGAAGTACCCGTGGGCTATCTGCGTCAACAGCATATCTTTATTGCTACACCCTGCTATGGCGGCCAGATTGGCGAGCCATACTTTAGGTCCATGATGCGCCTGTGTATCTTGTTTAACAAATACGAAATCCCTTATACTGTTAGCACACTTGCTAACGAAAGTTTGGTGACCCGTGGTAGAAATACCCTTGTTAGTTTCTTCATGGAGAACCCAAAAGCCACACACCTGATGTTCATTGACGCTGACATTGAGTTCAACCCAGAGGACATTTTGCGTATGGTTGCTTACAACAAGCCCATCGTGTGTGGTGCCTATCCCAAGAAGGCCGTTAACTGGCAGAGCATCATTGATGCCGCTCGTAATGACGCCTTTGAAGAGACTGCGACTACTATCGAAGGTCATAGCTCAAACTATGTTGTAAACTTTGAGTTCAACACTGATGCTGAAGGCAATAGACTGCCACAGGTACAGGTAGTAGACAATCTCATTAAGCTCAAGGATGCTGGTACTGGCTTTATGCTTATCCAGAAGGATGTTATCCAGCAGATGTTTGATAACCACCCAGAGCTCAAGTACAAGAACGACATCAACGTGGGATCACAGTTTGAGCCCTTTATGTACGCATTGTTTGACACCATGATTGACCCAGAGAGCAGACGCTACCTGAGTGAAGACTATACCTTCTGTAGGCTATGGCAAATGATGGGAGGCGATGTGTTCTTGGATCCCAGAACTGGACTCAACCACGTTGGACACTACACCTTCAAAGGTAACATCAGAAAACTGTTTGGCAATGAGAACGCCGCATCACGTAAAAAGCGTGAGGAGGCACAGAAGGCTGAAGCAGAGCAACCTCAGGAAGAAGTACCTAAACAAGCAAACGAGTAATGTCTGGTACACTGCATGTATTTGGGTGTAGCATGGCTTCAGGCTACACCTTCTCAGGTAATGACAAACCTGATAAAAGTTTTGGCAGATATTGTGCTGATGAACTTGCTATGGATTACCAAATACATGCTACCAATGCTTCCAGTAATTTGTATGCATATGACTGTCTGGTAGATCACATTGACAACATTACACCAAATGACATTGTAGTCATAATGTGGACTTACCCCAATCGTACAGTGATATATGATGGTGGTCATCCCGAACATATCATGTCAAGTAAGTTCTACGAAAGTGACGGCGAGCTATCACGCAAATACTATAATGACATATATAATGACGACAATTGTATGTTAGAAACTACCTCAGTGATGTTAGCCAGCAATATGTTATGCAATACCAGAAACATCCCAATAATTAACTCTACACATTGGTTTACACAGTGTAGGGGCCAGGGCTGGTATTTCAATCATAAACTTTTGAAGCAGAGTGGTATTCAGTTTCCAGAGTGTATGCTTTACAAATTTATAAGTAACAATACCGATGAGAGTCCATATGATGGATTCCACCCAAGTGAAAACGCAACTAAAGAATATGGCCTAAGATTAGCCAATTATATAAGAGACAAATATGAACAAGATTAGTATTTTACTACCAACACGCGGCAGACCTGAAGTAATGAAGACCAGCGTGGAGGGATTACTGCGCAAGGCTAAGAATCCTGGGCGTTTAGAATTGCTACTGGGTATCGACAACGACGATGAAGGTATTCAGGAATTCATCAAGGACGAAATTGGACCCATAGCACAGGAACTCGGAGTGGACTGTAAAGCACAGGTGTTTCCTCCCCTGGGTTATGGCAAACTACATCACTATGTGAATACATTAGCCGCACACGCCACAGGCGAGTGGTTGTTCTTCTGGAACGATGATGGCATTATGGTATCTGATGGCTGGGACGACACAATTGATAGTTACACTGGAGAGTTCAAGTTGCTGGCGCCCAAGGACAACCACAACGGACACCCCTATGCTATCTTCCCCATAGTGCCCAGAGACTGGTTTATACTCATGGGACACCTCAGCCAGAACGCACAGAACGATGCTTGGCTGAGTCACATTGGTTACATGCTTGATATCTTTGAGCGCATTGATGTGGAGTTCATTCACGATCGCGCCGACCTCACTGGCAACAACGACGATGAAACATTTAAAGCTCGTGAGTACAAGGAAGGCAATCCAGAAGATCCCGAGGACTTTGGGCATCCTGACCAGCAGAAGGCTCGTGTACAGAGCGCCTACAAGGTAGCGTGGTTCCTGGATAGGATCGGACAACCATCAGAATGGTGGAAAAAAGTTGTGGCAGGCGAAGTCCAGCCATTTGAAAAGATGGTGTTTCCCAAAGACGTTGCAGGCGCTGGACAATTAGCCGCTAAACAAGTTGACGACCAGGAAACAATTAGCCTTTGACAAATCCATAATTGCGTAGTATAATAGCACTATGCATGTAATGTTAGATATCGAAACTCTAGCGACCACACCAGACGCTGTCGTAATGAGCGTGGGTGTGGTCAAGTTTGACCCTCACACTGGTACACCCTACAACAAGACTCTGTGGCGTCCTGACATAGACGAGCAGACAGAGCGCGACAGACACGTTTCTGAGAGCACTCTGGAGTGGTGGTCAAAGCAAGCAGATCACATACAGGAAGATGCGTTTAGTGACGAGGGACGTATCCCTGTAACAGAGTTTATGAAAGAGCTTAATCGCTATTGTGTGGGTGCTGACAAGATCTGGTGCCAGGGACCGCAGTTTGACATGCTTATCCTTGAAAACTTATATATACAGTGGGGACATCATTTTGGATGGCAGTTTTGGCAGGTAATGGACTGCCGCACACTGTTCCAACTTATGCCTCAAGATCCACGCAAAGCAATACAACAGGATCTTCATAGTGCTGACGCTGATGCTTATTACCAGGCAATTGGTGTGCAACAGTGCTATGAACACTTTGGGATACAAAAATGAAGAAAAAGCCAGTTAGATACGACCTTATAGATGTAATTCGCGTGGGAGATGAGCCTGAACTTCCAGAACAGGATCCTGATTTAGCCGACAAGAAGCACATGGATATGATGAAGGCTATCGCTCCTTATACTAAAAATGTACCACAAAAGAATCTTACTCCACTATATGTGGACTATAAAACTCGTAACACAAAGTTGGAGTTAGTATTAGCACCACATTGGGCTCCAGAGTTTCCTCCTTTTAATCTAGCCAGACTTAGTAGTGTAGCAAAGAGTGCTGGTTACGAAACACATCTTACTGATGTAAATGTTACAGCATATAACAAATACATCAACGACTGGCTACCCAACGATAAGGTTCCGTTTTTGTTATGGGATGCTAGTGCAAATTGGCACTGGGTAGGTGAAAACTATTGGCAGGATATACACCACATCATTCAGGAAACACTGGACGAAGCCATTGACGAAATACTATCCAGAGAGCCTGACGTCGTAGGCTTTAGTATGTACTATATTAGTGAAGAGCCTACTAGGTATATGTGCAGAAAGATCAAAGAGCACGATCCCAATATTAAGATACTTGTGGGAGGCAGTAACATCATGACTCCACACTTTCAGCCTGACCATGAACTTTATGATTATGCTGTTAAAGGAGAAGGCGAATCAATACTGTTAGACATTTTAGACGAGATCGAAAACGGTGTATCTCATGAAGGCACAAAGGTTATAAATCAAGCCCTGGAAGAAAGACTAAACCTAAACGGCATGCCCATGCCTGATTACACAAGTCTAGATTTTTCAAAGTACAGAGTACCCAATGGCGTAAACACAGAGTTTAGCAGAGGGTGCACAGCCAAGTGCACGTTTTGTGAAGAGACACACTTTTGGAAATACAGACAACGTCAGGCAGTGGATCTCATCGACGAGTTAGAATGGCTATACTATAACAAAGGCACTGACGTAATATGGTTTATTGATAGCCTAGTAAATGGCAACATCAAAGAGCTCAGAGCTTTCTGTAAGGCTATTATTGCCAAGGGATTAGATATACACTGGACAGGTTATGCCAGGGCTGACGGCAAAATGGATTTAGAGTATTTCCGGGACTTGGCTGAAAGCGGATGTTTAATGCTCAACTACGGTTGCGAAAGCGGAAGTCAGAGAGTGCTGGATGATATGCACAAGGGCGTGACCGTAGCAGAAATGGAGCAAAACTTTATTGATGGCAAAAAGACTGGTGTGTGGGCAAGCACTAATTGGATTGTGGGCTTCCCAACTGAGACACATAACGAGTTTACTCAAACCATGCAGTTTATGTGGAGAAACATAAACAATAACATCAACAACATTGCGGCTGGTGTAGGCATGAGTGTGGGCAAGGCTACTATTGTGGGGCAGAATCCTCATAAATTTAATGTAGCCTATTACAACTATAGTGGACACTGGATAACCAAAGACTTAGATATGTCAGGCATTCATGTGATGCACAGAGTCAAAAACATTCATATTTTCCTGGATTTGATTGTACCTCTTGCAGATCACAATGTGGCTTATCCTGTCAGAGTCAAACTTCCCAAGGAGCATTACAAGGTAACTTTTGATGATCCAGAATGCGCAAATCATATTGAGTTCGAAGATTTTAATTATGATATCATTGAATCTGGATACACCAAATTTGCTGATAACTTAGTAAACGAAATGTTTACACTGTTTAGGATCTTGTGGAGAATCAGAGGCGGCTTTGAAATGGAAGTTTATTTCGATCCTGATCGAGACGACAGAGAGTTTGGTACACAGTATGGAGGAAACGATTACTTTGCAACATACAAATTTAAGATTGATTCAGACGGCAATTGGGAGGCAGATTTTGACGTAGACTTTACACAAAAAGTTAGCCCAGATGCCGAAGAAGTCCAGATGCCTGATCGACAGGGTGTATTTTATCTACAGGATGATAGCAAACTCGATACCAACGCCGCTATTAGAGCTAGAAAATTAGCTAAACCTTATTGGGGTCAGGACGGTAGAAGAGACGAAGATCTATGGCATGTTTTGGGCGAAGAACAATCACTCAACGATACTATCGATTACACTTTTAAAGATAGATATCAACTCACTGGCAAATGGTAAGAGGTATACTAAATGACAAATCAAGGTATTGAAGACGACTGGGCCTCAGAAGATTTTAAAGAGACACCCACCACATTACACCCTGACGCAGACCCGTTTCTAATCACTGTACTCAACTCAATGATTACCAGTGCTGTGTTTCATGACACTCCTCCTGACAGGCAAGATATACTGGGTGACATTTCAGGCTGGATGGACGCTGAGGAACTAAGCACTGCTATCTATACAGAAGGACAGGCTCTGAGTAAAAAGGCAAAACTCATAAAGGCACAGGTTGAGCAGTGCAGAGAGTACTACATTGGCAGACTTGTGGAAGAGAAGCTCAGTAGCAGACCACGTATGCGTTCAGAGTTTGCGTCAGATCTCAAGAAGGCATTGGATGCCAAGGGCATAATTAGTCCTGACTATGTGGGCTTGTACAACACCCTGCTCACAATGTATGACAATGACACCACCTGGGACTTCATGGTCAAGCACACCAAGAGCGCACCTGAGGCTAAAGCAGATGATTTTGCTGGACATAATGTGGAACTAAAGTTTTTGACTGAGACTCGCAGTAGTAGCAACAAGAGTAACAGCAGAAAGACATCATTTAAAAATATGTACTTCACAGACACTGAAGGTCATTTGTACGAGTACCGCGTGAGATTACCTAATCAGCTCATCCCGTTCATTGAGCAACATTTCCAAGTCAACAATCAATTTAACAAAGCCACTAAATCTGTCAAGGTACGCAGAAAACGTGTGAGTAGTCCAGTACCACTGTATGCCGCAGATTTTCATTATTACAATATCTACGATTTTGTAGTACTTTATAATCAGTAATGAATATTTTAATACTTGGATGTAGTTGGGGAGTACCTAATTATGTTGAGCATGATGTAAAGACATGGACTCCTGATGCACATATCCACACCATGCTCAAGGATCAGGGCCATAACGTCATAAATCTAAGTTTATATGGCAGTAGTAATCTACGACAAGTTTTTAGATTTCATAGTTGGTATCAAGGTAGGGCTATTACCGAGTTCGATTTTGGAGAATATAAATTACCATTCTGTAGTATAGATTTAGTAATTTGGTTTAAAACTTCTGTATACCGAGACTGGCCTGAAAACATTCCAAAGAACCCAACTCTGTTTAAAGGCCTTGTAAATGAGACTTATAAACGGATTGCAAATGTCCTGGGTATATTAGATGAACCTAAATTTGTTGCCATTGGTGGAGTGGGACCACTTTTGCCATCATACACAGAATACTTTACCCCTGATTTAGTGATAGAGGATTGGCGATCAGACATTCTAGGCATTGACTTTCCTAAAAATCATTATTGGGGCGGTGTAGGAGAAACTTTTGCATTGGACTACAAAAATCTTTCTGAGGAAGAGCAAAAAGAAATATCAGATGTATATCAAATAATGTCAGAATCACCACGAAACAACTTTCCTGATGATTGTCATCCTGGCCTAAACCCTCACAAGAATCTATTTCAAACAATAAGTAATTTAATTAAAGGAGAATAAAAATGGTAGTACCCATGCACAAACACCTAATTGTCAGAGCAGAGTGCAACAATGCACCCACGACAGAGTCTGAAGTATCAACATTTCTGGAAGACGTAGTAAACGCTCTGGACATGAACATCCTGAGTGGTCCACATGTGAGTTATGTAGACACTGAGGGTAACCGCGGCGCCACTGGTGTTGTAATCATCGAGACCAGCCACTGCGCTATTCATGTTTGGGACGAACCCAATCCCAACCTGGTACAGTTAGATGTGTACACTTGTGGTGAACTTGTACCCAAAGTAATCTTTGACATGATCAAAGACAGATTTGATCCCATAAAGATTGAGCACAAGTATCTGGATCGTGAGCACGGTCTAAGTGAAGTCACAGCAGGATTGGAAGATAGTACAAATCCCATGGTTACAGGACTTGACCCCAACGCGGTAGTGGGATGAGCCGCAGAAATCCAGCTCTGGACGAAGCCCGTCATACTTTTCATAAGGCTATGGACAATTATGAAACGGGCTTTGTCACATTTGAATACAAGAAGCAACTCCTAGAACTGCAATGGTTCCTAGATGAAGCTCTGCCCCAATGTAGTACCTATGCTGGTGAAGCAGAGTGGATCGCAGAGCAAAAAACCGACCAGGCATTCCAGAAAATAGAACGCTCCTAGGATAAATAACAGACTACTTAATAATAAGTAGAATGACATACAGGAGACACACATGATCATGACTATGAGTTCTGCGTTCAAGGCCTTGGCCGCAGTAGCACTCGTGGGTATGCTGAGTGCCTGTGGCGCGACACAAGCCAGAGACGATTACTATCAGTCTGTGGCAGCCGCCGCACAAGCACAAGCCGCTCAGAGTGAAGCTCGATACCGTGCTCTTGCCACTGTAGCCAATTCCGGAGACCCCGGTGCCGCTACAGCCGCAACCATGGCTATCGCGCTAACCGCAACACCAACAATCACACCTCAATATATCGAATCAGAAGCACTGAGCTGGGGTAAAGCATTGGCTATGCCAGTTGCTACCTTGGGTGGATTGTTCATTCAGGCAGACGTTGCTAAGAACGCAAGCAATAATGCCAAAGACGTTCAACTTGCAAGTTATGCAAGCAATGAAGCCATTCAGTTGGGCCAGCAAAGCATGGTCACAGGTTTGGGCTCACAATGGGCAGAAGGTGCGGGCGCAAGCGCTCAGGCATTATCTGACCTGGGTGTAGCAGGCTTTACTGCTCTTAACACAGCAGGTGACCAAACAGTTGCCATGGGCACAGTAGGCTTTGAAACAGTTGATAGTGTAGCCACAACAGGCTTTACTACAGTTGATAGCGTAGCCACTACTGGCTTTGGTACAGTAAGTGATGTAGCGGGTATGGGCTTTGATGCCTCAACCGTCTTGGGCGTTGCTGGTATGACTGGCATGGAAAATGTCGCCACACTTGGCTTTAGTGCCACAACCGCTGTGGCAAGTCAGGGCATGACTGACCTGGTAACTGTGGGTACTGCTGGAATGACTGGCATTGAAACCATGGGCACAGCAGGCATTGACAGTCTGGGAACAATGAGCACTAACTATAACACATTGTTGGGTACAATCAACACCAGCAACAATACATTGGTTAATGACATTAGCACCGATTATCAGGCCATTATTGCTGATCTTCAAGAAACAATCGACGCACTTAGCACTGCTCCGTAGCACTGCTCCGTAGCACATAAACCCCCATTTACTACACTGGGGGTTTTTTCTGACTAAATATTGATATGATAAAAATTACCTACAAGCATTGGACCAAAGACAAAGTTTTAGAAGTTGTGGGTGTAATGCCACCAGAACTCAACAATGGCAGTAGCGACCGATTCGTGGTACACAAACCCACAGGTGACTATGAAGATGTCATTAAGAATACGGTCATTACAATAGAGGAAGTTGACACTGACTAAAAGTATGCTATACTATATGTATGATAGTGTGTATCTGTAAAGGCATAACAGACTCGACCATTCGTGAGATGCTGACTTATACTGATCTGGAAGGCATCAAAGAGATCACAGGTGCTTGTACTCAGTGTGAGACTTGCTGTGATGCCCTCAAGGAGATAGTTCGTGAGCAAGAACAAGGATGACAAACATCATGACTTACAGAACCATATCATACCCACCAGAGACAAAAACGGACAGTGGTGGTATGGCTATCAAAAGGTCAGGATGGTAACACATCCAGAGTGGACCAAAGACTTTTTTAACCGTAACAAGGACAAAGATGATGGACATTGAATACTGGTATATGCTGAGTTATGTAGTGGGCACTGCTACTGGCTGGTGGATGTTTAGAACTACTCGCGCTGAAAAGGAAGAGCTTATCAAGTCAAGTTGTGATCAGTTTATGCATCTGCTTATCGCTGGAGACTGCATCAGAGTAAAAGAGTCTGAGGATGGAGAGATTGAGATCCTTACAATCGACGAAGCCCAGAAAGAAGGAGAGCTCGAACCGAGCACTCCAGATAAATAAATGCATGTCATTTACAAAAATAAACAAAACTAAAGTAAAATGTAGTCATTGCGAAAGGGAGGTAACTCCTCCCAATGTTAGTATACACGAAGCAAAGTGTTATCTGAACCCAGTTAATCTTAAAGAGTGTCCAGTGTGTACAAAGCCTATCAAGAACTACAAAACCTCAAGGACCTGTGGATACTCCTGTTCTAATACAATGTTTAGATCAGGTAACGATAACCCCAACTGGTCAGGCAACAACTATCAATTAATATGCTTTAATGCTCATGGTAAGGAGTGTTTGGTGTGCGGCGAGAACAATATCGTTGCCGCGCATCATGTAAACCATGACCACTATGATAACCGTCCAGAGAATATCGTGCCACTGTGTCCTACACATCATCAGTATGTCCACAGCCGTTTTGCGGACCAAGTCACACCTATCATTGATAAGTATCTTGACACATACTCCGCATAGCTCAATTTGGTAGAGCGTCGCCTTTGGGAGGCGAAGGTTGAACGTTCAAATCGTTCTGTGGAGACCAGATAAATGGCAAGTAGCTCAGTGGTAGAGCCGGTGACTGTTAATCACCTGGTCGTAGGTTCGATCCCTACCTTGCCAGCCAATTTTAAGGACCCATGAATAAAACTTTACTTACAAATGGATGCAGTTTTACATGGGGCGGGGGTTTAACATACCATAACTCTAATGAACGCTGGTCAAATATATGGCCAGGCATCCTAAGTGAAAAAATTGGCTACAATGATGTTAACCTTAGTGCTGGTTGTGGTAGCAACGCTCGTATATTTAGAACAACCCATGATTGGATAACATCACAAGACTCAGACACACTTTCAAACACCTTTGCCATAATACAATTTACTGAACCATCCAGATATGAGTTTTATCAACCAGAGTGGCATAAATGGACTAAAATTAAAATAGATGTTAGTCAAGTCAGGGCTATATCAAATGATGAGCAAGACCACTTAGAGGAGCTTTCACAGAAACGGTTTGAGACTTATACACCTGAAGAAGGAAAGTATTCGTTTTTGTCGTACCTGTGTGCCACAAAGTCATTGTTAGATAGCCACAATATTCCACACGCATTCTTTACATATGGGCATATAGAAATAGGTGATTACACTTTCGTAGATCAGAATTTTAATTGGGTAAACAATACCATGGAACAAAGCGATTTCTATAACATGTCTTGTGATAACTGGGGCATCAAGTTTAAAAACGCTCGAAGGCAGTGGGATAGAATACCCAATGACGGTCACTTGTCACATGACGGTCATAAAGAATTCGCAGAATATTTAGTAAGAAAACTATGCTTCAAGGCTTGACAAATACAGATTCTGTGCTATACTGGTAGTCGAAATGGGGAGGCTGGGCAAGAGTGAGCCCACCAGACTGTAAATCTGACGCGAAGGCTGTGGAGGTGCAAATTCCTCCTCTCCCCACCAAACATAGGAGCAGGACATGGACAATGTAATAGATTTCCCCACGCCTCGTGAGCAGGCTGGTGTTAGCATGGCTGAGGACATGGATAACCTGTTGGACGGTCTTATGGGTGCTATGTTGGCTCTGAAGCATTCAGAGAATGTGCCTGAGTCTGACCGTGAGGCAGACATGGAGGTTCTGATGCCTCTGGTTCTGAAGTATTTTACTCTGGCAGGTGAGCGTTATCCTGTGGAGGACTCAGAGGAAGAATGAAGTACTTTGAGTACCCTCTGGAGATCGACAGTCAAGGACTCAGGGTATGGGACCCAGATCATGTCACGCAGTTTACACCAGAGTATATGTTTGCCCAACACGCCTGGTTGCTTGGCTCAACATTTAGTTTCGAAGAACACCCTGACGGAGGGTTGTATCTAAAAAGAATTGTACCGGATGAGGGCCCTTAGCTCAGTTGGTCAGAGCAGTCGACTCATAATCGATTGGTCGTAGGTTCAAGTCCTACAGGGCCCACCAACAAGCCGATGGTATGAAAACAGTAGTACGCATCAGCATAAGGAAGTAGACCTTAGTATGGTAGATATCATGGACTATCAGGAAATATCACAATGCTTTAATGATATCTACGATTGTAGATATCCTACATTTGCACTTGGTGAAGTTTCTGATAAAAATTTGCATAAACTACAGCAAGGGCATAAAAAATTTATTGTGTTTGAAGGCAGAGAAGTTTTGCACGACGATGGCAAGAAGAATATCAATACTGGAGTGTTGGATGCTGTCAACAAACTACTTACATACTTACCAATTGACTGTGAGTTGACGCTTGTGTTTGATGTAACTGCTGGTAAACAACTTGACACTGACAGTTTTCCAGACAATGTAAAGATCGAACTTATGCCCTTTTGGCTGGTGTTTACTCATTGCGCTCATGAGTATCACAACCAAGCAAGTGTAGATAGTTACACTGACAGATCAGATAAATTTTTGTACATGCCTGGTAAAGTCAATAAGGCACACCGCATAGCAGTATTGCAGGCCATGCATCGCAATAGATGGTTTAAAAAACAAGTTGCAGTGTGGTCAACTAATTTTAGTTCATTACCAAAGACTGGCAAGTATGTTGAACAGATCCAGGAAGTACTTAGATTATGGGACAGTAACCAGAGGTTTTTGACGACCATACCAGAGTTTTGTGAATATGACAATCAGTTGGATTATGATTTGAGCAAGCATGTTGATCACAATCATTTTCACATCACTGGCATACCCTATGATGTAGAGTTATACAATAGTGTGGGATTTGATATTGTTAGCGAAACTAATTTTTCAGGCAGAGATCATGAGCATTTGGATGTGGCGTGGATGACAGAAAAAACATACAGGCCCATATACAATACAACACCCTTTATACATATTTGCCAATCAGCCAATGATACATTAAAATCTCTGGGCTTCAAAACATATGAAAATCTGTATGGTATCTCAGAGTTTAGTCAGCCAGATACCAGAAACTTCTTTTTGGAATTTACCAAAGCAGTAAAGAACATGGTGTCATGTATTAGACAAAAGGATCCTGACTTGGCAAACAGAGCCATACATAACAAACAACATAGTATTCAACTTGCTAATCATTATGTCAAAAAGTATGATAGCATAGTAGAAAATTTTGCTGACTTTTTAGTAACACAGAGGGCACACCCTAACTGTTTACACTGATTAATCCGCCCGTAGCTCAGCTGGATAGAGCATCGGACTTCTAATCCGAGGGTCGCACGTTCGAATCGTGCCGGGCGGGCCAAACATAAGGATGGTAGATATTATGCCAGAATACACCGACACATTTAAGTTACCCAATGGCGCTGGTGGTATGGCCGCAGGAATGAAGCGTAATCGCATCAAAGATCGTATCATGGAGTTCTCACACGACACAGGCATAGATGTGACATATCATGTAGAAGGATATGATATGATTCTGAAATTTGCTAACAAAGAGGACTATGCGATCTTCAAGTTACACAAGTCAGAGTACTTTAGTCCTGAAAGGATTCAGAACATACCTGGCAGGAGATTTAAATGAACTACCAGCCTTTGAGAATGTTTATGGCAGTCATCTGTGTAGTGGGCACAGTGTTCCTGTTCAACGCTCCACAGCAGATCTCAGCAGACACTGATGTAGATGATGGTTTAACACCTCAGCAAATAGCGGCCATCATGCTGATCCTTCAGAGACAGCCACCCTGGCAACAAGTATGCTTCACTATCAACGGTGAGGAGCAGTGTACCACAGAGTATCAGACATACGAAGATCCAGAGTGGATTGTAAACCCAATAAACCCTGATCAGATATTTTTGAAGAGCTTGGATTTGAACTGGGCTATTGAGTGCGGTACTGAGGTCATTACTGAGCCCAACACAGGGTGTTTAGTGGGTGATGTGTACATGGGCATCACTGATGAAGGGTTGGTGTTTACTAAAAATCCTACCGCTTAAATAACTGAAACTCACGCTCTACTCTAAAGATAGTGCGTGGATTTTGGCCGTGTAGTTCTTTGTGATCGTCATCAAATGCGTGAGCAACATCGACCTCAAAGTTCCAGGATTTTACACTGTAGCGTAGACCCAGATACGCCATGTCCACGCTGGTCTCCTCCTTGTTATTAAAGGGAACACCATGAGTCGGGCTAGACAAATGTTCGACACCAAGCACTGCCACAAGCTCATCGGCATTGACGATTGGGGATATTAGTGTTATAATTAGTAATAGATATTTCATGTTATGTATGTCCTATGTCCGGTATTTGTAATACTTATGTGAATCCGGGTGTAAGTATGTTAGACTTATGGTAAATAAGCGGGAATAGCTCAGTGGTAGAGCTCCTCGTTGCCAACGAGGTGGTCGGGAGTTCGAATCTCCTTTCCCGCTCCATAAATAGAGGATATAGATTTGAGAGATTGGTTCGCGAGATCAATGACGAAGTTCTTTAGGTTCTTCGCAGATACATTTTTTGCTAAACGCTACGGCCATCGTGCTGTGGTGTTAGAGACCATTGCTGGTGTGCCAGGCATGGTTGCTGGCATGCTCATCCACCTACGCAGTTTGCGTGACATGGAGCGAGGCAATGGCACAATGATCCAGGAGATGTTGGACGAAGCAGTCAACGAAAGAAAGCATCTGATGTTTTTTATTGAGATTGCCCAGCCCAATTGGTTTGAGCGTGGACTCATAGTAGCCGCGCAGTTTATCTTCTGGCACTTCTACTTAGTGTTCTATATTTTAGCGCCCAACACGGCACACAAAATGATAGCATACTTTGAAGAAGAGGCTGTAAGGAGTTACACAGAGTATCTGGAACTCATCGAGTCTGGTAAGATTGAAGATGTTCCAGCACCACAGTTAGCCATAGACTATTATGGTCTCAAAACGACTGCTAAACTGAGTCACATGGTGAGATGCGTAAGGGCTGACGAACAAAGGCACAGTGAAGCAAACCACAGAGCGGCAGGATTTTAAATGACAGCACAACAAGTGTTAATTTGGTTCAGCATACTATCACCGGTTGTAATGACGGCGGGTATGCTATATGGCGACTGGCAGGAGGGAGACTTTGTTCCCTTTTGGCAGAGACGTAAATCACAAGTAAACTCAGGAGCAAAGTTCGGATGAAAACCATAGGATTTTGGATCTATGATCTATACAATTTCTTTTTTAGTCTAAAGGTAAACCCACTTAGGTTTATCCCCAACGCATTTACACAGTACATACTGATGTTTTATCTGTCAGTGTTATGGACTGTGGTATTCACATTGTGGGCAGGATACTCTATCTACTTTGGGTTGGGCAGTGTAGCAGGACACTTACTGGTAGTGAGTGCTTTCTTTATTACTGCGCTGACCTTTCAGGATGCCGAAAAGAATGGCCATTTATGGGTAAAGCGGGTACCATTACCTGATCCATCCAAGAACAAATGTGTCTGGGACTTGGAGAAAGAAGGATGAAAAATGGAAGTCTTAGGAATCTTTACGATCATGATGTTGCCCATGATAGCTGGGGGCATCACACTATTATATTCGCATCAAGCGACCAAGGACATTGGTCAAGAAATCACACAGGAGCATGAACAATGAAATCACAACGAAGTTTCAGTACAGTACCAGTAATGGCCACACTATGTGTGTTAAGTGTATTAGCACTAACTGGATGTGGTAAAAATGATCCTGGTGTAGCAAAAACAGTCAAACCCACTAAGATTCAACTGGCGGCGATAGAAGATCGTATCAAGCCATTTAGTGTAGTCATGGTGGATGGAGTCACAGCAGTAGTCCCCGTAGCCGCATTGCCAGGCGAAGCAAAGTATGCCGCATGTGGCGCATGTCACGGCGCGCAAGGTGGTGGTGGTGTGGGTCCACAGTTAGCAGGTCAAACTGTGGAGTATATTGTGGGCAGACTAAATCAGTACAAAGCAGGCGAGAAGGTAGGCTCACAAAGTAACATGATGTGGGCACAGGCTGGTATGCTTAGTGACACTGATATGTCTGACATCGCAGAATACATTCAGACCATGTGATTGACAAATACCAATACTGACAGTACAATAGTAGTATGAAATTAGTATTTGCATTGTTAGTATTGGTAAATGACGTTCCACAGGATCCCATCATGTTTGCTGATGTAAAGATGTGCAACACTGTAGCACTGGTAACAGAGCAAGGTGTTGCAAGTGACAACATCAGTCAAAAGTCTCAGGGTAATCGCATAGAAGCATACTGTGTGCCCAGAGTAGTGGAAAAAGACAGAACTGTTATTTCTGCCAATAAGAAGTAATCACACCTGTTAGTGTGTCGTATCTCGATAAATAGTGTTGTATTACACTATAGGAGATACACATGAAAAAACTATTTGCTCTCATGCTCGGCATGAGTTCTGCACTGGCTGTAGCGGCCACTACCGTAACTTTCGACGATGGCACCTCCATTGAACTTTCAGAGGGCGAGAGCCTTTATGTGAGCACTGGTACTGTCTATGACCTCGGAAAGAGTGTTGCTGGCAACGGCGACATTACATATCGTTTTAGACCCAGAACACCTGTAACTGTGGGTGACCCTGTTGTTGTAGACGACGGTGGTGATGATGACACTGGCGAAACTGACAACTCAGGATTTACTGCAACATCCTGGGACGGTAACGATCGTTGGGAGCAGTGTGAAGCCTATGACCCAGACAACGAAAGCAACCTGGCAACAGTACAGGCGGCTTGGACTGAAGCGTGTGATAAGAGTGGTGATGGCAAGTATGAAATCTGTGATGATTACACTGTCAACCTGTTCGGTTACACCTTCCTGGATCAGCACTATTACAGAAAGTGTGTTTACGGCGTAGGCGGTTAATCACTATCTATAACCAATAAAGGAGCCTCAGGGCTCCTTTTTTTCTGAGTGTAACAAAACGGTAACAGGGTTTTCACTAAATAATGAGTTACCTTAATAGTATACACCATGTGGTGAAAAGCTAATACTGTAACACCTAATACTCAGACAATTAGACAGCAGATACCATTAGGAAAGATGCTCACTCTAAAATCCAAAAAAGGATAACAGAATGAAATACTTACTCGGGGGTATCTGCGCCATGCTTATATCTATGACCGCGTTCGCGGCAGATTCCCAACAAGAATACAACTTCAAAATAGCAACTCAGGATGGCTGGGAGTTTACCCACCGTCAGCGTGAGGGCAACTGGCATGCCGAAGTGGGCAACAAAGTAGGTCCCATAGAGGTCATGTACCGTTATGCTGACCTGGGCAGAAAA
>WLWH01000944.1_pt1 | contig 21629 bp, 44 predicted proteins | sample 6712741 | NCBI WGS metagenome assembly WLWH01 (sample SAMN12718694, study PRJNA515312) | sponge metagenome | isolation source: marine sponge | host: Mycale hentscheli | place: New Zealand: South Island, Marlborough, Capsize Point | collected 2003-05-01
TCAAATTTTTCAACTCCATTACCTACTTTAATGTACTTCTTTTTTTCACTCATTACTTTTAACTTTAATAATTAATTCCAAATGTTCTATTGTAGCCATAATAATATCATCCTTATCACGTCTACACCCACAGATGTTTGGAACTTCCACCCATGATTTAGTTTGATCCGTAGTTACAAACTTTTTACAAAGTTTGTCTATGAATAAACACATTAATATCTTCAGTTGCTTCATCGCTAAAATATTTGTTATAAATTTCCGTTGCCTCCTCAACCTTACGTTGACCAGACATAATAAACTCGTTAGAACAGTCAAATATCCCCAACCTACCACTTGTCTTGCATATTACAAAAAACACCATAGGTTTACCAAACATACGTTGGTATATGTAGGCTTGACTATCGTAATTATATGTCTTTGCACTATACATAAATTTGTCGATATCTCCACTGGTCTTAAGATCAATGATAAAATCATCGTGAATTATGTCAGCTTTACCCTTCCACATGTTTCCCATTATTGAATCAACTTCTGGAACCTCATATTGATTGTTGTCGGCATAAATGTATTCGTGCATTTCAAGGTTACTTGTCATTTTATCAACCCAACCCAACACTTCATCTTGCTCTTTTTTAAGAAGCAAAATTTCTCCTGGACTACACGCTTCCTTGTATGCTTTGGTCGTTCTTGATGACACATCAACTATTTGAAAATTATCCAACTTATCACGCTCTAACATAGCAGTATGAAAGTATGAGCCTACAATCATTGGTTTAGTTGTCTGTTGAGGTACTCTAAATTGAGTAGGATCTTTTAAAAGTTTTATTATATCAGAGTTTGATAAAAATTGTTTACCATAACTTCCATAATAAAGTTCATCATCACGAAGTTTTTCTATGATGTCTATTCTTGAATCTAAATTACTTGGCATCATTCAGTGATTTAGATATCTGCTTTTTTACTGATGCAGAAATTTTATACTTGACTGAAAGATTTTTAACTATCTTCTCTAATCCAATATTTTTGTTGGCAACTACATACTTAAGGACTTTATCCCAATTATCGTCACCCATATTTAAAGTATATGTTACAGCTTGTTTTTTGACTGGAGTTGTTTTGTTGGTTTGACTAACAATATCTTCACCCACCCATAATGACAATCCTAATCCGTGCATGGCGATAGCTTTTGCAGTTGAGCGTTGTATAGCCGTGTTTACATCCATAGAAGTAATTTTATCTATTAATATAGAGTTGTTACGGAAATCCATAATTGGAAGGTAATCAATATGTTCAATATCGTTGATTGTTACACCAACTTTTACATAGGCAGTTCTGCCATCTGTGAAAAAATTTAATCCACTTGACTGATCCTCATATACATTACGTTGTGCGTGTGGATGACGTAGTTTAATTAATGCCCAAGCGTTTGCCCAAGATAAATAATCAAAGTTGCCTTTCTTTTCAACTTTGTCTTTTACATTGACTTTGGCCAATGATTCGAAATAATTGTCTGTTTTACTCATTTTGAATTTGATTTTAATTGATTTAATTTACGTTTGTTTTTGGTATATTTTACGAGCATACCTTCTCGTCTTGTTTTTAAACTCTGAATGTGTTTGTCGTTTTTACGAGTATTTACTTCAGTTTTAATTTTTTGTTCTATTAAATCTAACTTAAACAAGCAGTTCATTATAACAAGATGAAGTTGTCCAGCTTTCCAACCGTTATCCATAAAACATTGAAGTTCTATTTCATTTAATGGTTTGTAATAATCACCACCTTTATTTAAGTTATATAATTCGATGTTGTTTCCACACTTTTCAATACGCACTGACTTGCCTAATATGACTTCACTTTTATGTGAGGTCTGCTTGACCGATCTTGGATCTTCCAATGCTTGAAAAAAAATATCGCTAACACTATACATCCTCTTGAATTTCTTTTACAACTTGTGCAAAATCTTGGTCTGCTTCAACCATTTCTTTGGCTCTTTCGTAGCCGTGAGATATTGTAGACATTGGCACGTCATATCCGTGCTCTGCTAAATACTCCTTAATTAAAGTTAATCTGATTGGGCGTTCCATACATAATAAATACAACACTTGCCGAGCATCTACTTGGTTTCTTCTTTTACTTTTTTCAAACAAGCTATCAATTTCCAGATGAAACTTCTTCGCTACTGCTACTGCGTATTTTTCGAATATAATTCTTTTCATTTTGAGTTGTATTGGTTTTTGATTCTATATATATGTAGTCAATTTCTTTAAAATAATTATCATTTAAGTAATGAAGATAATTATTCATTTATTTTTGGTTTGGAGTCTAAAATTCTTTTGCGAATGCCATCTTGCTCTTTCTCTATTTGTACCTTAAGAAGTATAAGGTAACCTATAAGATCTTTTAAAGTGTCTTCGCTACTTACTGGGTCAAAGAACCCTAATTTTTTTATACGTGATAACTTATCGTCTATACGTGCTAATATACCTTCTTTTGCCGACAGCTTTGAAAAAATCTGTGGGGGATTATTAGCAGTGTCACCATAGTTTTGGTTTTTTTCAAGCAGTAAATTAATTACTTCTTGCCCCACATCTTTTATTATTTTTTGTGTGCTTCTCAAGGCGTGGGGTTTACTAAGTTGGTTATTTAACTTAGGGTGTTGTTTTCCAACACGTGCAGTTTTTATTAATCGAATGGCTTGTGCCATTTTTTTGGTATGACGTCTTTGAAGTGCGTCTACGCTATCTTTAAGAAAACGTATTTGTGAATCTTTAGGAGCCATACTTCTGTATTTTGCTTCCTATAAATAAATGAGGATCTTTAGAGTCTGTTTTTTTTACATTATAAAGAGAGTCTAAAAAAATGTTAAACACCATATTGTGATGGTGTTGCATCGGTGTAAGTTCAAAAGATAAATTTTTCTTTTTTTGTTGTTCTGAATTTGATTTTGACATAAAATAAATTTTATTAAATTAAAGTATTTAGTGGATTAAACAATGCCTGGAAATTGACAAAAACAATATGAAAATAATGTCAAAATCCAGGATTGCCCCACAATTATTAACCTTCGCAAGATAACTCTTTTCTATTACAATTCCAAATCTATTTTATTACTTGGAATTTTTTTGCGTTTCTTGGTGCGCTTTGCTTTGCTTTGAGTATGGCTTGTCTTGGACTGATTGCACCGACTTGGACTACGTCAAAATCGTAGCCCATATCGTCATCACCACAAAAACTTAAGTACCAATACTCCACCTTATATTGAGTCAGCTTTGGTTTGTTTTCTTTGATTATTTTCATGTGTTTTCTATTATGGATTCTATTTCCATTTCAAGGTCAAGAACCTCACGAGCCAAAATCAGTAGGCAACGTAGTCCTTCTAATTCTGAATCGCTCGACTCTGTACTTATTTCTTGATTTTGAATTGCTTCAACGCAATCACTTAAATCTCGTGCAGTATTTTCAAATCTGCAATAACTTAAATTTGCCATAGTTTATTTATTTAGTTTTAGTTAAATTAAGTTCTTCGTATAAATCATATCCATAACTTTTAATATGTTCATTATGTTTATTGAAGATATCATATACCATTCCCCATTCCTCAAATTTTATTTGAATAAAATTGCCATTAGGTAAATAGATATATTTATATTCTTTTTCTATTTTTAATTTGTCTATTGCTTTCATATTATATAGTTTTAAATTTTAGAATATATCGTATAAATATATTCGGTTATACATTGTTTCACTTGCTTTGATTACTTCCTCACATAATTCAGAAGGTATTTTACTTCTATCGTAGTATGATGAACGTCCTTGAGTGCCTGTCGAAGATCCTCGAGGTGCAGATGTGTGACACGGCATTCCGTTCTTACACATTGGACGTGAAACCCACATAGGATTGTTGTTCCATATGTCGGTTGGTTTCATCCTATCATCGCCATACTGACAATACGTTACACCATTTAATTTGTGCTCTACGTTTGCCCAATGAGGTGACTTTCTCATTTTACCACGTGGGTTCTCAACATACCAAATTAAGTCACGATTGATGCTTTGGAAATGTTCTATAATCTCCATTGTTTTCATTAGTAACTTAATGCCTAATTGAGCGTTCTCTGTCTTTGGTGTAAACACCTCACCCTTCACCCAATGCCGTCCAATGGACGCTACACTAAATGATTCGCAAGGTGGACTCGCCCATATAACGTCTGGAACGAAAGGTACTTTGTTTACATCAAATTCTAAGATGTCCACAACATAATCTGTGTTGGGAAAATCGGTGAAATCGGATGAGAACACATTGTGTCCTCTATCCGTTCCAACTTTGCCGATGCTTCGGCTACCACTAAATAGTTCTAAGATATTCATATGCGCCATTTGTTTTTGGTTTTTAATTGAATCCATTCTTCTTTTAACCATTCATCTAATCTATCCGTGATTACATTTGCGACACTAAAACCTAAGTCAGTAAGATAGTCGGCAAAGTACATATTTGAATCACATTTACCTTGCAGTTCCTCCCAATTTTTGGGTAGGATTGTATCGTCTGCAAAATCATCTCGAATATCTGCTTTGATTCTTTCGATATACGTATCGATTTCTGCCTTGAGTTTCTGATTTGAATGGTAAGCGATGTTCTCTTCCATTGCATTAATAAAGTCTTCTTTATCAATGATGTTGTTGTCGTAGCATTCAAGATTAAATCTGAATGCATCATTAAGTGAATTTTCCATAGTTATTGTTTTTTAGAGTATACGTTTACTTCTACCCACCCCTTTTCCGAGTGACTTGCTTCGCAGTTGTATCCTTCTTGGTTTAATTGTTTTTCTAATATTAGCGATGCCTTCCATAAAGAAGGTTCTGGAATTTGGTCGTGTTCGTCATCATACATAACGGCACCTCTACATTGGTAGAATTGGTCGTTACCATCATCTTGACTTACAAATTCGAAATTCCATCCGTTTACTTTTCTGTAATTTTCCATAGTTATTTATCTTAAGTTTTTAATTGCTTTTTTGATTTGTGTGTGCGTGTATTTAGCACTTTGAAAGTGTGCATATGACTCACCTAATTCTTCTAATGTTAGTAGATTGTCAATTGCTTGTTCTAAAAGATCCTTCGCAGTTTTGGGTGAAATCCCACCCTTAAATTGAAGTGAATTAATGATGTCAGTCACTTCATCTCGTGATTGCCATCCTATTACCCCACCTTCACCATTAAGTGAATCGATGTTAGTCATAACCTCAAATGTGGCTACACCATCACCATATAAGCCTTCACCACCTACTACTGAGATTGTGTTGCCGTTAGGGAACTCGTGAAACGCTTGAACGCCTTTACACACTTTGTGTTTGTTGAAGTTTAAGTCATCAAAGGACTTTACTGAATTTTTCATAATTGTGTATTTAATTGTTTGACATTATTGTCGTGGTATGGGGGGAATCGAACCCCCCAATGCACCGTGCATACCTTTGTTTTAAATCGTGTAGCAAACGTCCCATTTGCCATCCTTGATACGTGCCATTGCACCACCATCATTTCCTTCGTCATCACATTGTGGAAACATTAGTGAACCATCAGACATCTCAAATACAATTGGTGATTGATACCAATCCATATGTGATTGTTCAATTGGTGTCATATACCTAACCTTGTGAATTCTTAACCCAACTAAATGTTGGAAGTTTTTAGCGTGTCTGATGTGAGGTTGATTGTTGCGTTCCTCACGTGCTTTACGTCTTGCTTTCAATCTGTCTTCATTAATACTTCGAATGAGTTTAACCCCATCTTCATATGAACGATTACCAAACTTATAACCATTGTCGCTTAGACGATAGACTCCTCGGCTTATACGCTCAAGTAGTTTTTCATCATCTATCCAAGACTTGATTGCAGTTCCGTAGTTACCTTGACGAACCACGTAAGTTTCAATGTCATTGCCTTGAGCAACCCATATTGCCTTCTGTATGTCTTGACGTGTAAAGGTTATGTGTTCAGAGTTTGTGTGCCTATCTTGAGGACGTCCATCTGAATCTTTTCTTGTCATACTCATAAATACAAGGTGTCTGAATGTAGAGTGTTTTACTGTTGATTTTTGTTTTACTGTGTTCATAATTGTGTTATTAAATTAAAGTTTCTGTTTCGTTCTTTTGAACTCCTCAGTATCGGTACTCACCGATAGACAGAGGGGAGTAGAACTCCCCACTCTAATTACTAATTCAATGGGTGAATCATTACAGTTCCACAGTCGTACCACTCACTCCACCATCCGTATTTTTGGATTTGCTCTTCCCACTTTACGTTGACGCCTAACTCGAATGATTTTGATGAGGCGTAGTAATCGTAGATTGGTAACCCTCTGAAAGTGTCATCATCCTCACCACTAACCCAAATTGAGTTGGGGTTTCCGTTGAACTGTTCTGAGGACTTTACGAAGCGCATATGCTTCCCAATGTACTTCATCATTTGCTCTTTGTCCTTGATTAAATTTTTCATAATTGTGTGTGTTTTAATGTTAGTTATTATCTGTTTAAAATGTATTTGTTAAGCAACTCTTTGTTGGAGTTGTCGAGCATCATATAGAACTTGTAAAAGTTCTCAGTTCCACTCAAACCGTGTCCGTAGTAGTTGCCATCTTTGATGTGTTGTGATGCCGTTTTGAATGCCATCAGTTGGTGTCCAAGCATCTCCCACTTACCCTTTAGGTGTTGCCCTAAAGAACCATATCCCCATACTAACTCGATGAAATCTCCAGTGAAATTGTTGGCGAAATAAGTGAACTTAATGATTGCATCTGACTCACATTTAGCGTAGTCTGAAGGTGTTGAAACGTGCTTTGATTCTGTTGTTGAATTGTTCATAATTGTACTGTTTTTAGTGTTCATAATTGTTCTATTTAAATATTAATAATACTCTAATTTACGACTAATTCTTTATGTATACAAATATAATTTCTAATTCATTTCTTTTATTGTTCTAAATAAGTTTGTAAAGTCCTGGGCATCAGTAATTTAGGCGCAATAATAATCACAGCTTTTGGGGTAGAAATGTTTAGTAGTTTAAGTGTCCGTTGAGGTACTAAGGGAAGGCTCTCTATCTCTCTTCTCTTTGATTGAGGGAAGGGGGGACGAGGGAAGGCTACGATAAGCACGTTATCTGTAGCTAAACAGAGGGAACAAGGAAAGGTATGTAGGGTAGTACATCAGTAGGGGTGGAGGGTGGTAGGTGAGCGCATAGAAATCTGAAAAAGTTGCAGAAAAAAAAAGGAAAATGTCCCTTCGAGAAAAAAACAATCGACTTTCCCCGAGGGGGGTACCTTGCGCATATCATATAATAACCCTCAAGTTCTTGATATCTGAATCTCTAAAAAATTTTTACTATATTTGTAATAAATAAAAAAGTTATGGATTATTCAGGATTGACAATTAAAAACGGAAGGCTAATCAACAACCGTCCTCAAGGACTTACAGGAATAGCTGAAGCTTCTATGTACAGAAAACAAATGAAGAAGCAATATAAAATTGATTCAATAGCAGACGGAATTGAAAGAGCGTCAATGCGTATGGATCAGGACAAAAATATTTATGAATTTTAAGACTTTCCCAATTGTTCTGTTTTGATTGTAAAAGGAGGCTCCGTCAAAAGAGTCTCTTTTTAGTTAAACCAACATATAGGAATAGCTTTAACATAGTTCAACATTAAATCAACATAACTTAACTTATTGATTATTAGTTATTTATATATAAAATGTTAGTTATGTTAAAAAAAGAATCAAATTATATAAATAAAAAAATAAAAAAAGAAAGAGATTACTATAGTAGTAAATAGAAGCGCAAACATTAACATAAACAACATAGCTTCATTTATAAAAATTATATTATCTTTGCTTTAAATTCAATTAAATTCAAAACATATGAGCAGTCAAGGTTATATACCTAAAGAGCTATCCTTCGATTCCGAAGCTCGAGAAAAACTTATTTCAGGAATCACAAAAATTTCAAAAGCAGTTAAGAGTACGTTAGGCCCACGCGGTAAAACCGTTTTAATAGAATCACCCGATCACGTTGGTGGAATGACTATTACAAAAGACGGAGTTACAGTTGCTAAAAGTATTTTCTTAGACGATCCAATTGAAAACCTTTCAATACAAATGATGAAGGACGCAGCTAATAGAACTGCGAACACAGCTGGTGATGGAACGACTACTGCGATAGTATTAACTGAGGCTATAGTAAATAAAGGAACCGAGCTTATTGCAGAACACAAGTGTAATACCACAGAAGTTGTTAGGCATATACAAATTAAGTCTAAAGATATTTTAAAAGAATTAGATGAAGTTTCCATAAAAGTAAACAAGAAAAGACTATTAGATGTAGCTTCAATATCAGCAAACAACGATTCTGAGATTGGTTCTATTATTAGCCAGGCGTATAAAAAGGTAGGTCCAAACGGAATAGTTACCGTAGAGAAATCGATGAGTTCAGAAACATATGCGGAAGTTACAAATGGAATTAGAGTTGACCGAGGTTATACCTCAACTTTATTTATTAATAACCAAAAGAAAGACGAGTGTATCCTGGAAGATGTTAAGGTATTAGTTTGCGATACAGAGGTTAGTAACATACTTCAGATTGAAAATATACTTAAGCCAATTATTCAAAACAACGAGAAACTTTTAATCATTGGTTCTCTACATCAAAATGTAGTAAACACTCTTGCGGCAAATGTAGTTCGTAATGGATTAAAGTTTTGTAATATAACTCCACCAAACTTTGGATTTAAACAACACGAGCTGATGCAAGACATCGCAATATCAGTTGGTGCTACTTACTATTCAGAAAAGACTGGTGATGATTTAAGTTTAATTCAAACTTCAGATCTTGGTCATGTAGATAAAATTATCGTTGGTAAACAATCCTCAGTAATTATAAAGCACAATCAACTAACTGAAGAAATTGAACAACGTATTGGTGAACTAAAACAACAGAAAGAAAACACAACCAGTTTAGATGAGCGTAAATTTATAGACGAGCGTATTGCTAATTTAAGTGGGGCAATTGGATGTATCTATGTAGGAGGTGACTCAGATGTAGAACAAAATGAAAAATTTGACCGAGTCGATGACTCGGTATGTGCAGTCAAGTCTGCACTCGAGGAAGGAATTATTCCAGGGGGTGGGTTGACTCTGAGGAATTGTGGAACTTATATGGTAGACCAAGTTTATAAGGCAAAACCACCAGAGTCTTTTTCTGATCAAGACGTTGCTAACATTATTTTAGGACAGGCAATACAAGAGCCCTTCTTTCAAATTTTAGAAAATGCAGGTATTGATTCAAATCCAGTAATGAGGGAAATAGATAAAGGCAATACATACAGTTATGGGTTTGATGTTAAAAATGAAAAATATGGAGACATGTACACACTGGGTATTATAGATCCATGTAAGGTTTCAAAAAATGCTTTAACCAATGCAGTATCAGTTGCCACTACAATACTTAGTACTAATGCAATTGTAACGCACACAAGAGTAAAAGCAAAATGAAAAAAATAATAATTCTATTCTTAATTTTCACATCATGTGGTAGTTCGTATAATATAGCTACTGACTACAAAATTAAAAGCATATTAACAATAACTGAAAAAGGAGACACACTTGCGGTACCAGTTAGGGATTTTAAATTTAGAATACTTGACAGACGTATACAAGAAATAATTAACCGCGATCCTTTTAGATATCAATACAGACAAAACTGGCAAGGTTGGAATTATAATTATTATTCTATTCCAAATATTCAAAACAAATCTAACTATAGCAAACCTAATCCAAAACCAACAATTATAACGCCTCAAGGAAGTAAGCCCACAATAACAATTCCACTTACTAAACCAATTAAATCCAAAAAAAATAATAATTAAATTTTAAACAATGGTAATAGATAATCAAATATTTGCAGCTTACAGAGCTGAAAAAAAAGAAGTAGACGATGCTATAAAACTTTTAGAGTCTAAAGGTTATATTGTGTATAACAAAGAAAAAAAATTATACCATGAAACCAATAGGTAAGTACATTGTAATTACAAAAATTAATGAAGAGAAAAAAACTGACTCTGGATTAATTTTATCAGCAGACGATGTAAACGCTTATCGTTATCACAAAGCAAAAGTTGTTGAGCCAGGAACAAATGTGGAAAATATTAAACCTAATGATATTATATTTTTTGACAAGTCAGCTGGACACACAATGCTTATAAACAACACGACCTATACTGTTATTACAGAAAGGGATGTTGTTGTTGTTTTATAGATTGGTTTAATTTTTTTATATAGTTCTTAAATACTTTATCGGTATAAGAAGCATCATGTCTAAACATAGGATTGGTAACCTCTGGTATCTCTTCACCATTTAGTTTTTTATAAACATTGTTTATCATACGTTTAGCCTTGTAGGTTAATTCGTACAAAGTAGTTTCTTTACCTTTTCGTTTTCTCCACACATGTATCCAACCATCTCTTAAGAGCATTCTAAATCTTTTTTCATCCCACGACATTAGTTCGTTAAATTCCTCAAACTTAGATTTATTAAATATTTGTTCGCTATAAAGAAATAAAAGCATTTCTAAATCTGCCGTTCCAACCTGATATGTAGCTTTTACCCAGAAACGAATAACTCTCCAATACTTTAAGTAATCGTGATCAGGCATAACACGATTTCGTGCTTTCTGTATATTAAGACCTTTAAATTTCATTTAATTAAATTAATTATCTTTGTACCAATACCACAAGGTATTTAAAAAATACAATAGCTCCAAAATGGAAGGGATAAAAAATAAAGTAAAAGAAATAAAAGCTAAGATAAAAGCTAAACGAAAGCGCAGAAAAACAAGCCGCGAACAAAAAAGGATAGCTAAAAAGGCTGGAGCTTTTAAAGTAGGAAACAGACAAGGTGTTGGTTATAGCAATATTGTTAATACCACTGAAAAATAATTAATTAATTTATTTATATTTGTATCATGATGAAAAAACCAAAAAAAGTACAAGGCTATAATTCAAGACTCGATGAGTCTTTGGGTTCAAGAAATGGAAAGAAATCTCAATCTTTAAAAGATAGAAGAGATGAATCAAAAGCTATGTCTAAAAAAATGTATGGTCACGCTTACGGAGCTGATTCAAGTATGTCTTACAGACATAAGTCAAGCTGGAAAACGCATAAATTTTAATGGCAGCGTTTCCTAAAATAAAAAAATCCCGACAAGGCGCATTTACAAAATGGGCTAAGGATAATGGATTTAAAGATGCTTGTAGTGCTGCTTCTTCAGTTATGAAAAATAAAAAGAAGCACACTAAAAAAGTAGTTTCTATGGCCAACTATGCCAACAACTTTGGTTGTAAAAGATAGTAATTAAATAAAATCTAATGGCAAAAACTAAAAAAAAGGTTGCGCCTAAAAAAAAGGCAACACCAAAAAAAGTAGTGGAAGCTACATCTAAACCAAAGGCACCAATCATAGCGACCAGCACGGTTCAATATGTTCCTTATGTGCCAAGAAGAATAGATAACGTACCACCACCAAAAAAATAATTATGGGAAAACTATTTGTAAAGTTAGGAATATGGATGCAAAATGTATGGTGCAAATTTCAATGTAAATGGAACTGGCTTATATCTAAATTAATATTTAATGTAGACACTTGCCCAGTATCACAATGTGTTTGTAAACCGGGTTCAAATATTCCTGAAGTAAACATGCCCGATCCAGTAAACATGGATGGGAATGCTGGAGAAGAAGATCCTTATTACACTAACAGTCAAGAATTAAACAAATGAAATCAAGAGGCTTAGGCGATAGTATAGAAAAATTTACCAAGGCTACAGGTATTAAAACAGTAGTAACAAAAATAGCAGATAAGGTAGGTGGCGATTGTGGGTGTGGCGATAGACGTGACACTTTAAATCGTGTTTTTCCTTACAAAAAATAAAGAGATTTTTAACCCTCTAAATAAAAAAAATGGCATATCCAAAAATTACAGTAAACACTGGCTTAGCACTTCAAGTAATAGCCGCAGACTCAATACCAATCCCCTATCCTGGCTTACCTCAACTAACAGGAAATAATACAGCAAATACCACAGACAAACTTGTCGATGTGGGTGCAGATTTTTCTAATGTTGTGGTACATGATATTGTATATAATACAGCTACAGGAACTATTGCAACAGTAACCGCAGTAGATAGCTCTACTATATTAGAACTTAGCGCTGATATTTTCCAAAATTCTCCAAACGATACTTATATAGTATTTCAGGGTGGACCAATCTTTGAACAAAGAATAGAATCGTCTTCTGGGTGTTTATTATATATTGGATCAAGCTCTACGATAGCCGCAGTTGGTGATGAATATGTAGATGTGTGTGTAGATACAGCTCAAGGAACAATACAAAAACCTCACACTGTTACATTCAAAAACTTTAAAGTAGGTGGTTATCTTCCTGTGCAAGTAAGAAAATTAAGAAGCGCGGGGAGTAGTGCTTCAATTAGGAATCAAGTATGTATAGCAATTTGGTAATATGGAATGGACACAAACAAATAGTTTTCTGATAGACTTAGAAGTAAATTACTCACTTATTAAATCATGATGACTGTGCAGGACTTAAAGATCTACGCCATAAACACGGCAAGTTTAGTAATTTCTTTTACTGAAATAGAAATGACATTGAAATTAATATTACTTACGGCTTCAATAATATATACGGCTCAAAGAATATGGATGAATTACAATGAAAAGAAAAATAAAAAATAATTTTAAACACATATATATAATTAGCAGTCAATAGACTGCTTTTTTTTTACCCAAAAAATTATGAGAAATATAGATAAAATAATAATTCATTGCTCTGCGACTCCCGCGGGTAATGACATTAGTGCCGAAACTATACGAGACTGGCACGTTAAAGGAAACAAATGGGATGATATTGGATATCATTTTATTGTAAGATTAGATGGTTCATTAGAATATGGAAGAATGGTTGATAGACCAGGGGCACATTGCAAAGGTCATAATAAATATAGTATAGGGATATGTTATGTTGGAGGAATGGACAAAGAAATGAAACACCCTCAAGATACACGAACTGCAAAACAAATAGCTTCACTCTTAGAACTTTTAAGGCTATTAAAAAAATTTCATCCAAATGCTACCATACATGGGCATAGAGATTTTTCTAAAAAAGCATGTCCAAGTTTTGATGCAACTTGTGAATATGAAAATTTGTAAATGGCTTTTTAGCTTAAGGCTTAAAAAAAAAATTATTGTAAATTTGTAACATGGCACGAAAAAAGAAAAAAGGTAATAAAATATGTCCTGCTGGCATAGCTTGGGCAAAAAGAACTTTTGATAAATACCCAAGTGCTTACGCTAATATGGCGGCAAGTAAATATTGTAAAGATCCTAATTACGCAAAAGGAAGTAAATAATTATGATGAATAAAAAACCAATGTTATCAGCGGTACAGAAACCAAAACTTTATTATTCCAAACCAAAGATGGCTGGTGTGAAAAAGGATAAGGATATTGATTATGTTACATCCAAGTCTTCTTATAGTGCGTCAAATAGAATGACCAAAAAAGGATATAAAGATAAAACAAAGTTTAGAGGGGACAGTATATCTACAAGAGCAGATGGTTCTTCTGCAAGTAAAACAAAACTCAAAAATAAAAACGGAAAGAGTACTTCAGTGTTTAAGCAAATAAACATTACACCATCAGGTGGGACTGTTTTAAAAAAGAGAAATAACCGAAGCTCTGAAAGAAACATATCAAGAAAAGCAGCTGAAAGAAAAATAAAAAGACTTCAGCGTAGACAACAAAAATAAATTTTAAAATTATGATGAATAAAAAACCAATGCTATCAGCAGTACAGAAACCAAAACTTTATTATTCCAAACCAAAGATGGCTGGTGTGAAAAAACCAAAATTAAATGAAGGTTTTGATTCATTACCGTCAAAGGTTCAGTCTAAAATTCTTAAAAACAAAAAACCAAAGATGGCTGCCGTAAAAAAACCTATGGATGCAGAGCGTAGAGCTGCCCGTAAACTGCGAAAGGCTGACAAAAAATTTGAAAAGGCAGAAAAACTTTTAAAAAGATCTGACAAGCAAAGTGGAAAAGCTGCAGGAGCAACAAGAACATCGGCTCTTCGTAAAGCAAAAGCGGGGCTTAAAAAAATAGATAAGGCTGGTGGAACTTTTGTTAAAGAGAAAAACAAAGTAAAAAAATTACAGGCTAAAAAAGAAAATTTAGTTGGCTCTGCAAGACGTATTGCTAAAAGAACGAAACATTTAAATAAAAGAATCGCAAGACAAAAAAAGTAAATGGCTTTTAAACTAAACAATATCTATGAAGTGTTTGGTCATAATGCAGAATTTTCTAATGGCGATAGAATTGTAAATGAAATTAAATTACCGAGAAAAGTTTTAGGACAAATAAATCCTAATGGAGTAATTGAAATCAATAAAAGTGCAACTCCATCTCAAAAAAGAAAAGCAGTAACGCACGAGACACACCACTTAGAACAAATAAAAAAAGGTATTTTACGTTTTGATCATAATAATTATTATTATAGAAAAGACGGTAAATCACCCATTAATGTAATACCCTCAAGTCAAATAAATACTTACGATAGAGATTTGCCTTGGGAACAACACGATTAACATGGGTGAATTAGCAAAATGGCGTAGACAAAATTGGGTTAGAATAGATTCTAATGGTAATATTGTGGGTAAGTGTGGCACATCCAAAAACAAAAAAAATCCAGACAGATGCTTACCGTTAGCAAAAGCAAAAAGACTTTCAAAAAAACAGTTAGCTTCTACAGCCAGAAAAAAGAAAAAAGCAGGAAGCACAGGAAAACAATTTGTTTCTAATACTTCAGCAGTAAAAAACGCATAGTATGGCAGTAAGAAGAACTACAAAAGGAAAAAGCGCAAACTACCGATCCACAGCAAGTGGGGCTGGTATGACTGCACGTGGAGTAGCTGCATACAATAGAAAAACTGGAGGCAATTTAAAAACTGCTGTTACTGAAAAAAAACCAAGTAAGGGCAGAGCTAAAAGAAGAAAATCATATTGTGCAAGAAGTTTAGGTCAAATGAAGATGCATAATATAAGTTGTAAAAAAACACCTAACAAAAGAATTTGTAAAGCCAGAAAAAGATGGCGTTGTTAAAATGAGTGATAAAAAAAAATTTAAAGACACTACCGTAGGAAAACTTTTATTAGGAGTAGCTACAGTAATTAACCCAACATTAGGCAAAGTGTTGGAAGGGGTGACTGATCCCAAACAAGCAATTGAAGAAATATCTAAATCAGATATTTCAACTGAAGATAAAATTAAATTACAAGAGTTACTATATCAATCTCAAATATATGAGATGCAAGAAGTTTCTAAGCGATGGAACTCAGATATGACAAGCGACAATAAATTGTCAAAATCTGTTCGACCACTCACACTTATATTTTTATTTGTTTCTACAGTGTTGCTTATCTTTATTGATTCAGGATTTATTAACTTTGCGGTAGATGACGAATGGAAGGAACTTTTAAAAATGCTTCTAATAACAATCACTGCGGCATACTTTGGAGGGCGTAGTTATGAAAAAGGAAAATCAATACAAAAATAAATGGCAAGAATATCAACATATGTAATTGATCAAAACATCGTAGCTGATGACAAATGGATTGGTTCTGATTCTCAGAATAATTTTCAAACTAAAAACTTCACAGCTGGTGATGTTGCTAAATTTATTAATACAAAAGCTTCCGAGTCTCAATTATTTAGATATCAATACAGTAACATTAATCCAGCTTCACCAGCGTTACGCCCAAACGAATCAATTACATTTACTAATGGAGCGGCTATAAATGTGCCCTTTAGTGGAATAACAAGTTTTGTTCTTAGTCAATATGCAGAAAACCAAGGAGGTCTTTCTATAAATGTATCTACTTGGTATACAAGCCCACTCATAGGATCAGACGTATTAATTACACAGTGTGATGATATAACTCAATGGGCAATATACAAATGGAATTCATCAGCTCAAAAAGGTTCAACTGCATTTTATGACATTGGATTAACATACGTTGCGGGTAATGGAGGCTTAACAGATGCTAAAGATTATTTCATATCTTTGCTTCAGTATGCGGGAAGCTCAGGAGATAAGAATGAAGTTAGTGCACAACTAACGGGTTCGGATAGTTATATAGTAACTCACAACCTTAATAAATTTCCTTCTGTGACAGTAAGTTTGGGAACACCAACTACACCAACGCAACAAATAGAGTGTGAGATAACATATATTAACTTAAACCAAGTTAACCTGCAGTTTACCAATAATTTTACTGGTGTTGCAATATTTAATTAAAAAGTAAAAAAAAATGGCAATAAATTTTTTAAGAGAACTAAACATAGACGGTACTGTTACCGCAACGATCAACCAAGATGGAGACTCAACTTATTCTGGTATAGTAGTATCAGAAAGTGGGTTATTAAAATATAGAACAAAAGCACAAATTCTTGCCGATATAGGAGCTGGAAGCATGAGCAGTTGGATTGCCGCGGCTGGTTCAGGTTCTAATTCTACAATATCAAATGGCGATACTTTTACACTCGCAGCGGGGTCAGGTATTACAACTGTAAACGATGGAAGTGGTACAATAACTATTACTGCAACTGCAAGTGGATATTCAGGATGGACTCTTGCTGGAGATTCTGGTTCATCTCAATCCATAGCCTCTGGTAACACTGCAACATTTACTGGTGGAACATATTTAAGTACAGTAGCAAGTGCAACAGATACACTTACAATAAATCACGATTCTACAACAAGAAGTGATACTACAAGTTCAGCTTCACCAGGTTATGGTGGAACAATTGATGTTGTAGGTAGTGTAACTACAAATGCTACAGGTCATGTTACTGCAATAGATGTAGAAACTGTTACTTTCCCAAGTGCGGAAAATTATTCATGGACGTTAACAGCAGACAGTGGTTCAAATCAATCTATAGGTAATGGTGATACAGTTGACATAGAGGGAGGTACTGCACTTTCTACAGTAGTAGGAGCTACAGATAAAGTTACTATAAATCTTGATGACACAGCAGTAACTGCAGGCTCATATACTTCAGCAGATATTACCGTTGATGCTCAAGGTAGAATTACGGCTGCTGCTAATGGTGGATCAGGAACAATGACTTCTTGGACTCTTGCAGGATCAAGTGGTACTTCACAAACAATAACAAACGGTAACACTGCAACATTTATACAGGGTAATGGTATTACTACTGTAGCAAGTAACACTGATGATTTAACAATAACAAACGTAAAACCGTTTGATAATGTATTATTAAAAGCATCATCTGGTAGTAATTCTACAATTTTAAATCAAGGAGGAATAACTATTGCTGCGGGTTCAAATATATCTACCACGAATGATGGTAGTGGAACAGTAACTGTAGCTTATACTGGCGCGGGTACTGGCACAATGTCAAAATGGACTATACAAGCAGATAGTGGAACAAATCAAGATGTAGAACAGGCTGAAGTAGTAGACTTCACTGGATCTACAGGTATTGAAACAAGTATCTCAGGAACAAGACAGGTTAATATAGAGTTAGCTTTAGAAGAATTGCCAACATTAACGGGAATGGGAGCGGCAGATTTCTTGCCTTTTGTTAGTTCTTTAAACTCTCAAAATAAAATAATACTTTCAAATCTTCATTTGCAACAATTTGGAGCGGCTGAAGGTGACGTTCAACTTGGTACATCTGGCTCAGAAAACCAAATAAATTTCCTTGCCGATGGTACTGCTTCGAAAGATGCAGTTAACTTAGGTCAAGTTCAAACTTTAATTGCAGGAGTTGGTCAATTCCAAGGTGGTTATAGTGCGGCTTCTGATCCTGGAACACCAAATATTAGTGGCGCATCAAACGTAGCTTTAGATGTCGGTGATTATTATGTGGTAACTGCCGATGGCGATATCACATTTAGTGACAAAACAGTAAAAGTAGAAGTGGGTGATTTAATATTTGCAAACTCAACAATTACAGCGAGTTCAAACCCAGCGTCTACAGTTTATACTTTTGTTATTCAAGATGCTAATATAGCGGGTGTAGGAGCTACTGATACGGCTACAGAAAAAGGTGTTGCTGGATTTGATAGTGCAATATTTACTGCAACGGCAAATGGTTGGATTCAATTAATCGACCAAAGTATTACTGAACAAAGTTATGGTGGAGCAAGTAAATCTTTAACTATTAACTTTGATAAGTATGGAGTTGCTCAGTCTGCGGCTGAACAAGCAATTGCTATTACAGCTTCTCAGGTAACTGATTTCTGTACTGCGGTTGACACATGTGTTGAAAGTAATCGTTCTTATTCTGCAACAATCGGAGACAACTCAGCTACTACTTATGTAGTAACTCACGGTCTTAATAGCAGAAAAGTAATGGTTGAGCTTTATGACTCATCCACATATAATACAGTTTATGCTGAGGTTTCAAGAAATACTGTTAATCAAGTTACTATAGTTACTACATCTCCAATTGCAACTAATGATGTTACAGTTCTTGTGAGTAAAATAGAGTAATTAAATTTATTAAAATATGGCTATAAGTTTCTTATCAGGTCAGTCAATTGATGGTAATGTAACTATTGCTACAAGTGGACTTACTGACAATTTAATATTAACTTCAACGGACACATCTGCGGCATCTGCCCCAGATATCGTTTTATATAGAAATGCTGCTATTGCTGACTCAGACACCTTGGGTGTTGTAGAGTACAAAGGTAAGAATGGTATGGTCCCAAGTTCAGGGACTCCACTCACTTATAATGCTATTTACTCAAGAATAGCAGATGCATCAAACAATCAATCTATAATAACTCTTTCTGCTCACAAAGGAAACGGTAGTGGATCATTTATTCATGCAGTTAATATTTCTGCTATTGGTACAAATAACTCAGCTACAGGAGCAATACTTATAAATCCTTTAACTGATTTTTCATTACCTGCATATAATTTAGATGTAAATGGAACTGCTTATATATCAAATACTTTACTTATAAATGGTGATCTTTCATTAGACAACATAACAAATGCCTCTACCGATACTGATAAGTTTGTAGTAGCAGACAATGGTGTGATTAAATACAGAACTGGTTCACAAGTTCGTTCAGATATTGGAGCTGGAACAGGAAGCGGTACGGTAACTTCTGTGGCAACTGGTAACGGAATATCAGGTGGTACAATAACTTCAACAGGTACTTTAACTGTAGGAGCTGGTAATGGTCTATCACAGTCAAGTACTGGATTATTAATGTCTGGAAGTTATACAGGTAATTTTAGCGCAACAGGAGATATAACTGCTGATCAATTTATATCAACCAATAACGGTAACGGACAAAACTACAAAATAGGTGACGATGTTTGGATTGGTGATATTAATGTTGCAAATACAATGCGAATATCAGGAAATCAAAATCCTAACAATGGATATATAACATTTGGTAATTCAAGCAACACCGCATTAGGTAGAGCTGGAACTGGTGCATTAACTTGGGGTGGAGATTTTCAAACTACTGGTGACATAACTGTATCAGGTGGTGATATTACTCTTGGAGGCACAGGAAGAATACAAGGGGTAGACACGGTATCATCTGGAACAGATGCAACTAATAAAACATATGTAGATAATGCAGTAGCTGGAGCTGGCTCTGGTACATTTCTACCTTTAGCTGGTGGCACTATGACTGGTCTTGTAACAGATCTTGAACTTGCAAATGATTTAGTAACAGGAAAAACTGGAGCTGGAAATATATACGCTAAAGATTCTGGCAACACTTTTTGGCAAGTTTTTAAAAGTGGTTCTGCTACTTATATGACTACCGCTGGAACTTCATCAGATAGTATCTATTTAGGCGCACCTACAACATCTGTTACAACTAATTTAGTTGCCAGTGGAAATATCCAAACAGGCAACACGGGTGATGGAAGTTTGTCTCTTAAGCAGAGTGGAACTATGTTTATGCAAATGTTTAGCCAGTATTCTGGTTCTTTTATTAACACAGGAACAAGTGGTGGTACAATACATTTTGGTAATACATCTGGTCTTGTTTGTAATGTAAATGTTGCAGGCTTTTTGGATGCTGATAATTTTAAAATTAACGGTGCTCAAGGTACAAATGGACAAGTATTAACATCAAGTGGTTCAGGAGTTTCTTGGCAAACTCCAACGAGTGGTACAGTAACAGGTAGTGGAGCATCAAATAAATTAGCTGTATGGACTACTGGGGCTAATATAGTTAATACTAAAATTACTGACAATTCTGGGTTTTATGCCTTGGACAATTATACAGCTACGGCAGTTTCAACAACGGGACCTATAGATCCAAATCAAAATGCTCAAGCAGCATCTCAAGATACATTAGCAACTTTAAGTGTTGATCCAACTGGTAATATTGTTAGGGGGGAGCAAGAAGCAACTTTTACATTTACACTTGCACAACTTAATACAACATTAGGTCAAACTTTAATATCAGCTCCTGGAGCTGGTAAAGCGGTTGTAATTACATATACAGATTGGATGATGAAATATTCTTCAACTGGATCAGTAAATAATCAACTTGAAATAAGACAAGCAAATTTAGCCCAAGCTAATGCTTCAGTATCAGTTTTACCTGCTTTAAGGTTTAATGAGATAGTTAATCAATCACAATCAGGATCGGCTCCATTTTATGGATTTTATACAAGAGATATTCCTACTGGTTCTGGTTCTCAAGGTAGAACATATGCAGTTAACAAACCTACTACTTTTCATAAACAAACAAGTTCACCATACCCAAGTGGGTTGACAAGTATATCTATAAAAATACGATATAGAATATTTGATGTTAGTACTTTTTAAAATAAATATGAATGATAAACACTTCAATAGAAATAACAAATATAAAAGCTAAAAAGCTTATAGAGGAAAAAGAACACGTTATTGAATACGTTAGCTTTACAGTAAAAGCCGATGATGGAAAACACTCTTTCACTCGTAGTGGAGTTACAAAATTAACTTTTGATCCTAACAATTTTGTTGAATGGGAAGATACACCAGAGTTTAAAGATAAAATTATTGACTGGACAAAACCTTATTCAGATGATTTAACTGATGTTTGTGTGAGTGAAGTAACTGAGTTAGCTAAAGAAGAAGATGAAACTCTTAGTTTTACCCACGAACAATAATATTATTTTAGTATCTTTGTGATTAATGTTTAATAAATTAAATTTAATAAAATGTCAAATAAAAAACTTAGTGAAAAGCAATTAAAAGAAGTTCAAGACTTAAATCAAACATTTTTACAGATTAAAGTAAGAATAGCTGATGCAGAAGTAAGTAAAAACAAAAGCATTCAAGAACTTGATGTAATACAACAAAAGTTCTCAGAAGTAGAAAAAAAATTAATAGAAGAGTTTGGCGATAATGCCTCTATTGATTTAAAAACTGGAGACGTAAAGCTTCCTGAAAAAGAAAACAAAGATAATGGCGAGAATAAGTAACACTTCAGCATATCCCAATATTGGAACTCCAGT
>WLWH01000946.1_pt1 | contig 21564 bp, 15 predicted proteins | sample 6712741 | NCBI WGS metagenome assembly WLWH01 (sample SAMN12718694, study PRJNA515312) | sponge metagenome | isolation source: marine sponge | host: Mycale hentscheli | place: New Zealand: South Island, Marlborough, Capsize Point | collected 2003-05-01
TGAAACCATCAATGATATAAAGCAGAGAATAAAAAGGGGGGATTCTAAAAAAGATATACGAAGAGATTTACAGGAAACTAATTTAAAAATCGATGACATTGAGGCCGTTATCGATAAAGCAGAGGAGCAGGAAGATGAGCATTTCTGGTCCAAAAACGAGAAGGGTACTATCAAGATTGTTCCTTTGCTTTTTAAAAAATTCTTAGAAGACAATGGCTTTTATAAGTATTGTCCAGAGGGCGGGAAGAACTATGTGTTTGTAAAGGTTACCAACAATCTTATAGACCATACAAGTGAGAAGGAGATAAAAGATTTTATACTTGACAAGCTTTACCATTATGAGGATGTGTCGATATACAATTACTTTGCAGAGCAAACTAGATTCTTTCGTGAAGAGTTCCTTACTCTGCTAGGTACAATAGATATATATTTTATAGCCGACACAAAGGATTCATCCTATTTATATTACAGGAACTGCGCAGTACAGGTCAAGAAAGACGAGGTAATTGATATAGACTATGTAGATTTAGGAGGGTATGTATGGAAAGATCATGTGATAGACAGAGTCTATAAAAGGTGCGAGCAAGTGGATTGTGATTACAAAAAGTTTATTGAAAACATAAGTGCTGGAAATATCGTGAGAGCAGAGTCTATGCAATCAACCATAGGGTTTTTAATGCATGCATATAAAAATTTATCAAATTGTCCTGCGGTTATACTTAATGATGAGGTTATTTCTGATAATCCAGAGGGAGGAACAGGGAAGGGAATATTTATGAACGCTTTGAGTCACATGAAAAAGCTAGTGACTATAGATGGAAAGGCGTTTGATTTTTCTAAATCATTTGCTTATCAATTGGTTTCAGCAGACACTCAGATACTTTGCTTTGATGATGTAAAGAAATACTTTGACTTTGAAAGATTGTTTAGTGTAGTAACTGAAGGATTAACTCTTGAGAAAAAGAATAAGGATGCTATAAAGATTCCGTTTAGCAAGAGTCCAAAAATTGCAATCACTACGAATTACGCAATTCGTGGGGCTGGTAACTCCTTTCAAAGAAGAAAGTGGGAGCTAGAGCTTCACCAACATTACAACAAAAGTTTTACACCACAAGATGAGTTTGGTAGATTGTTCTTTGGAGATTGGGATGATGATGAATGGTGTGTGTTTGATAACTATATGATTCAATGTATACAATTATATTTAAGGGAAGGTCTTGTGAAAAGTGAGTTTGTTAATTTAAATATTAGGCAGTTGTCAGCAGAAACAAGTCATGACTTTATAGAATGGTGTGGTTTGCTTCAAGGTACAGAGCCTAACACAAAGCTATCTGAAGATATTAAAATATATAAACAAGAATTATATTTTGATTTTACAAATGAGTATCCAGATTATGGACCTAAATCTAAGATGACTATTAGTAGAACTAAATTTTACAAATGGCTACACTCTTATTGTGTTTATAAATTAGGTCACCCTCCTGAAGAAGGCAGGGATATGAGTGGAAGATGGATGACTATGAACTCCCACACAAAAGATAGTGATGAAAACAATGACGAATATATACCATTTTGAAATTTAGAAAATACCAATCGGAAATTATAGACAAGGCGTTTGATGTTCTTGTCAAGTATGGGTTTGTTTATCTGTCTATGCAGGTGCGAACAGGAAAGACTTTGACTGCTATGGGTACAGCTCAGAAGCTAGGCGTAGACAATATGTTATTCGTAACTAAGAAGAAAGCGATTTCCTCCATAGAGGATGACTATAAATTACTTAGTCCTAAGTTTTATTTAACTGTAATTAACTACGAGAGTTTACATAAGGTTGCTGGTAAGTATGAATGCATAGTCCTGGATGAAGCTCATGGTATGGGTGCTTATCCTAAACCGAGCAAGAGAACCAAAATGATAAATCAGATTATTAAAAAGCAGAATCCATTTGTTATCTTGATGTCTGGTACACCGACTCCAGAATCTTTTAGTCAGATTTATCACCAGGTGTATGCCTGCCCACACAATCCTTTTAGAAACTACACCAACTTTTATAAGTTCGCTAAAGATTATGTGAATGTAGTTCAGATTAGAATAGGGGCTATGCCTCATAATAATTACTCTAGTGGGAAGCAATCCATATTAGATCAAATGAAACCATATATGATTAGTTATACTCAGAAAGAAGCAGGGTTTAAGGTGGAGACTATTGAAAAGGTATTGAAGGTTAAGATGTCTGACCTTACATACAATATGGTTAAGCAACTAAAAAAGAATTTAGTTATTGAGGGAACGGACGAGGTGGTGCTTGCAGATACAGGTGTAAAGCTGATGTCTAAATTACACCAGCTATACTCAGGAACTGTAAAGTTTGAGAGTGGGAAGGCAACTGTAATAGACCTATCAAAAGCTGAGTTTATACGCACGCAATTTAAGAATCAGAAGATAGGTATATTCTATAAGTTTAAAGCCGAGTATGATGCCTTAAAAGAGGTCTACAGCGATGACCTAACAGACGATTTAAAAGAGTTTAAAACCACTGATAAGAACATAGCGCTCCAGGTGGTGAGTGGACGTGAAGGGATTAGTTTAAAGGAAGCAGATTGTCTTGTGAATTACAACATAGATTTCTCTGCCTTAAGCTATTGGCAGTCACGTGACAGAATGACAACCAAAGACTCTATCCAGAATGATGTGTATTGGATATTCTCAGAGAAGGGTATTGAGGAAAAGATATACCGAGCAGTCACTAAGAAAAAAGATTACACACTAAAACATTTTGAAAAAGATTTACTAAGTTTATAAATATGAAAGAACAAAAATTAATTGAGATGATGAACAAAGTCAACAAGCTTGACGATATAATGCAACAGGTAATACAGGAAATGTATAACCTAAAAAACCTTTCGGTGGGTACACTAGAAACCATCAAGAGAATGAAGGGGTATGACAAGGCTTTGAAAGAACTTAAAGCAGATGCTGAGAAGGAAAAAAAGGAATCAAAAGATTAACTAAATTTATATTATGACAGAGCAACAGATTCAGACAAAGAAAATAAAAGAGTTGGAGGCTGATGGTTACTATGTTTTAAAATTAATAAAGACTAATAAGAATGGTATACCAGATGTTGTTGCATTGCACCCAGAGTATGGGATTGAGTTCTACGAAATCAAAACCAAGAAGGGTAGGGTGTCTAAGCTTCAGGAGTATCGTTTAAAAGAATTAAGACAATATGGATTTACCGCAGAAATATACAGGGGATGAACACTATTATGAGATGGAGGAAACTTTTCTGGAACAACTAGAAAACTTACCTTCTATTTATAGCGCAGGCATTATCATGCAGTTAGATCGTTTAGCTGAAGAGATGTACCAGGAGAATAGAATGTCTATGCCTGCTAAAAGATTTGGATTGGTAGCTGGAGTAGTAGAGCTAAAGAGTCCTTTATTTTTTAGTGTAGAATATCTCAACAGCAAATCAATGCATCCGCTGTTCTTTAAATTTAACGTCATAGACTGTGACGATTACTTAGATTACATTAACCTAAACAAAACCATAACCAATGATAGAAAATAATTTTAAAGACAAAACTAAATTAAAAGTAATTAGAAACGAGGTAATTTCTACATTTGACATAGACATAAGAACCAAGCGTAGGAATCGTAGTTTAGTTTACGCTAGAGCTGTTTACTATAGGCTCTGTAAAGATTTAACTTCACACTCTCTAGCTGAAATAGGTTCTTGTTTACGTAAAGACCACGCCACTGTGCTGCATGGTTTAAAAGTTTTTGAAGGTATTGTTTTTAATAATGACTATTATTATGTTGATGCTTATGAACAGATGTATGATAAATTAAAGGTTAATTATTTTATTAATATAAGAAACCAGAATGATTTAAAATCAAAATATTATAGGTACGTCAATCAAAATATTAATTTGAAAGAAAAGAATCAACATTTAAATTTTGTTATTAAATCACAATTAAAACAAATCTTTACAGAATGCAGGGAGGAATATGGATACGTACCTCAAACAAGTTATCTCAAAGAAAAGTTTGATAAAATAAATGATATGTTACAAAAAATTTCCTAACTTTAAGTATCAGGTATACTTATGTCTTACAATATAGATGATATAGATAAAATTTTAAGCTTTACAAGTTGGAGCAACAAAAGAAAAATCGACGCTCTATTTGAGATAGACGCCGAGCTGTATTGCAATCAAGGAAAGGACTCAACCAAGACAGAGCTTGATACCACACACAAACAATCACGTAAAATTTACAGAGCAGTTAAATCACTCGATGAATATTGGGGCGGAATGATGCTAAGAGAAATAAAGTAATTATGAATATCTCTCCACTAGAAAAGAAACGCATCCGTAATATAAATTATATTATGAATGATCTTCATGAGTCTGTAAACAATATATATGAACTGCTAATAGACCATGAGTATGGTGCTTTAAAGGGAGAGGTTTCTAAGATTACTACACAGCTTAAGACCATTACCGATTCTTTAGAGAATGAAATATAAATTCTCAAAGCCTCAACTAAACTTTATGATTGTATTTATAATAAACGCAGTGATACTTTACGTTATCTTCTGGCACTTATTTAATTAGACTCAAGCTTTCTTCTTAAAGCTCTAAGCCTAGCATCTGCGCTTCCTGGACCATATAGTTTTTTATATAACCTAGGATTTCGTTTTCTTAACTCAGTTTTTGTTAAAGAACCTGTCTTAGTTTTTTCTCTTTCTTCATATTGCATTCGTAATATTATTCTTCTAATATCTTTATAAAAAGGAAGTAACCCTGCATTACCACCAATCTCTAATGCCATTCTTTGAGTAAGATCGTCTTGTTGTTTTTTTGTCTGAGGTTTTTTAGATTTACTTTGTCTTTGTATTTCGTTAAAATAACGATCCGCAAAATTTAAAAAAGGTTTATAAGGGCCAGCAAATACATTTCCTAAATTACTTAATAAGTCTTCGTTCTCTAAATCTTTTTTACCTAGTTGAGAATATACTATAGAGTGTTTATATGGATCGTACTCTTCTCCACTTCTAAGGACTCCTAAATTGTTTTCGTTAAATCTTTCTAAACCATAAGCTATAGCAGTGAAAGGTACATTACCCATTGTTTGTCTAGTCAAAAGCGTAAGTATAGAACCTGTCATTGATCTACCCGCTAAATCTAAAATCTCTTGAGCCTCATCCATATCATCATCTTCTTTGTCCCTAAACATTTGGTCGAACTGATCACTTATTACTTGATAAAGTATCGTATAAAAAGACATTCTTAATGTTACACCAAGTAATAATCCTAAAGCTTGTTTTTCAGATATAGAACCTTGATTAAAAAGAGCATTGACAGCTGTCCTGGCAGTAGTGTATTCAAAAGCAAAAAAGTTTGCCATAAAAGAATTTGCTTCTATGTAAATTTGTTTGAAAGCATTTGCTTTTGGATCTCTTTTAAACTTTTCGATAGCAAGGATAGGGTTACGTGAGGTCGTAGACATAATTGCCTGCTTGTCTGCAGCAATACCAGCTTTTTTTATAGCTTCTGCAAATTCTAAAGTAAGGTATTTAGATTTACCTGGACCCTCCGACATCTTTATTATATCATCTTGAGTTAACTTAACACCTGTTTCTTGTTGAAAAACTCTTACAAACTCACCTATGTATAATGGCCTACCAATCATTTGGTCAGGATAAGAAAGCATTTTGTTTGACAACTCAGCAGTAAATTCTCTTATTGGTTTTACAGTAAAATTTAATATTTGTGAAATTAAATTTTTTATTTGTGGTGCCGCTTTACCTGTAGAGTTTGTGTACTTAGCCACACCTTGATCATCTGTAAACTTTCCTGTTAATTCATCTACGTTAGCAAGCTTAGTCGCTTCAGTTGACTCGATGTTATTTAAAAAATTTAACATTACCTCAACATTCATAACAACATCTTTGTAATTATTTATACCGTCCATTAAGGCATCAGGGTTTGCAGAAATAGCAAACAAAAAGTTAGAACTTAATTCAGCTGCCGCTCTTGGCATTGACACTAACGTTGCCTCATAACCTACTCTACGCATAAATGAAAGAAAACTTTGAGTAGCTGATGGATCAGAATTTATAGAGTCAAAAGTAGAAGTTAAAGCTTTTTCCATAGAGTCTTCTATAGCATTAATAGCTTGTTTTTGTAAAGATGTTAAGCCTTCTATTTTTCTTAATTCATCTATCTTCATTCTAAATTGCCTAATGGCATTAGTCATATTAAAATCTAACAAAATGTCATCACTTGCTTTCATTAAAGCGTAAGAAGGATCAAAATATATTGCATTCGCACCACCTGTTCTTTCCTCTATAGATCCAGATTTAGTAGAGGCTTTTAAAAAACTTTCTAATTTTTTTGCACGTATATTATCAGCCTCTAATCTATCTGAAGCCTTTTTAGTACCATACATTACTGCATGTTTTACATAATTGTTGAAAATATTTACCTTGTTTCTTCTTAGTATTGTTGATACGTAATTTGTTTTAACCGCTAAGTCATCAAATCCTTTTCTATAAAGCTCAACAGCTTTATTTATATTAGGAGAAAAAGAATCTTTTAATTTTTTTATATCAACCTCGCCATCTACAACATAATCGTTTAATATATCGGCATACATTTTTAGTGATACATCAGCTTCAAGTGGATCCTTTGAGATGTAATATTCTATATTGGCGTTTAAAAAATCTATAGCAGCAGGAGTTAATGTTTTAGTTTTATCAGATTGTAGGGGGTTTGATTCGTGTTGAAGCTGTAATAGATAAGTCATAATCTTAATCTTATCATACACAACTTCGTTCTGCGACCTTTCAATTGTTTTGTTTCCGTCAAAAGCAATTAATTTTTCAGCTGTTCCTATAATTTGTTTTAAAACTTTATTTCTATCTACATCAAATCCTGCAAAGGCAGAAGCTAAAGGTCTAATTAATTTTTCAAATATTGTAGTATCATTGGCATTACCCAGTAGATCATCTATTACAGTTTTGGGGTTTGATTTAAATACTGCATCAAAAAAATTACCATTTTGAATTATATTTAAAGCTTTACCTATATCAAATATTGCCTTTCTTAAACCACTCTGCAATCCACGTATAGCTATGTTTATAATTTTAGGTGCTGTAGATTGTGAGTCTTTTTTAGTTTCAACTAAATTTATTATATCATTAGCTGCAGCAGGAACAAAACCGGCATCAATATTTTTTTTAATTAATATTAATTGCTCTAATTTTTTTATATCTACATCTCCATCTTCTGTTGTAGTAATAAGTAAATCTAAATCTTTAGATGTTAAGTTTTTAATTTTCTGCGCTAATTCTCTTGATGGAAAATCTAAAGATTTATTAATCTTAACAGCCATATTTATTATCTCCTCCTTCAATGCATCTGCGTCAACCTCTTCTTCTGTAGTTGCTTCACCAACTTTTTCAATTTGTTCATCAATACCAGATACTAAAATATTATAGAGAGAATCTGCTTCTTTTTTAATCTGTGCTGCTGTAGGCAAATCAATCAATACAGCCTTTTTCTGTCCTATTAATTGGGCTAGAGCATTATATCTCTCTAAGGTTTCAGCTGGCAAGTCTTCACTCTTAATTAAGCTTCTTATAATTTTAGGATCAATTGAAAATATTTTTTGTAAAACTTCAGTAGACAGTTCAGTACCTAGTTTACCTTGTGTAATATTAGTTTGAGCACGTTTCCTGGTTGCTTTTTCTTGTAGTATATTTTTAATATCTTCTTGCCCCTCTTCCCTTGCCTCTTTTAATTTATCATCTTCAATTTTTTGAGCTTCTTCTTGTGAACTTTTAACAGCTTCCTCACTTGCTTTCTGTTGAACTTCTTCTTGTGTAGGTGCGTTTGCAACAAGACCCACTATCTTAGGTTGTGATGGCAAGCCAGTAACTTCAGTAAATTTTTCTCTTTCTAGTTTTAATTCACTTTTTAAATCACCTTCAATCCTACCTTTAAATTCTTTCTTACTAAAGTTCGTTTCTATAAATGAAGCAACTGCATCTGCGTCAAAAAACAATCCACTGCTATCTGTAAATCCGTCTGATATATTTTGACCACCTTTTTCTTTAGTAGCTACCCATGTTTGTATAAATCCTGGCCCCATTTGACTTGGAGAAACCCCAAAATAATCTTTAATAGATTGAGATGTAAATTTAGTTCCAAACAAAGATTCAATACCTGAACCACTAATCATATTTTCAAAGTCTGTAACTTGATTTTTAATTTCTTTTTTTAATCTTTCAATGTTTATAGCTATAGACCTTGGTTTAGTGGTTTGCCCTGGGTTTGGAGAATCTTGCCCAGCGTCTACATTTATTGCTCCTGTAGATATTATTTTTTCAGCTACATTTCTTTGAGAAGAAGACGTTGCTTTTTTACCCTTTTTTGTTATACTTACAACTTTGTTATCCTCTATAACAACATCAAAGTTTCCTATTTTATTTGTAGCTGGAGCTACTTCCTCAACAACCTCTTCTTCTACTACCTCGCTCGCATCGTCCTCAACCTGAGTCTCGACCTCTTCGGCTTGTTTTTTACTGTCTGTGATTGGCTCGGATGTAATCTCTCCGGTAGTTGACTGTTGTTCGGTGTCTCCCTCTCCCACTGCTTCGCTATCTGCGGAAGGTTTTGATACATCCACTTCCTCTGTGCTTTGCTTTTGAATGGCATCTATTTTATTATCAAATTGTTTTTTAAACGTTGCGGCATTTTTTTGCCCTTGTAATGTTTCTTCACCTTTATACTTATTGTATAGATTCTGTAAAGATACTAAATCCTGTATATCCTGTGGAGATGCTTTTTCTAATTGCTCAGGAGTTAAACTGTTTTCCATAGTAAACTCATCAAGCAGTTGTTTTTTCTTATCTTTCAAAGCCTGCTCTATTAGAGGACTATCTGTAATTTTTATATCTGTGTTATCTAACTCTAAATAACTTGTTGACTTATCTATTATATCAATAACTGTTTCTTCTGTAACCTTTTCCTTATTTACCTCATACTTAGGCACCTTAGCCATACCTCTAATAGTTCCTATTAAAGAAGGACTAGCTACTTCTCCTATAGCTTCAAAACCTATCTCAGCTACATCCATTTCTTGTCCAGCCGCCGCTCTACCTAAAGCCTCTCCTGTACCTCCACCTATTGCTTGAACTCCAATACCAGCTGCTCCGGCTGCCGCTCTACCTGCTGTTGTTCCTAACTTCATGGCTACATTTTTTCCAATGTTAGCTCCTACTCCAGCTGCTAAACCACCTGTTAGTGCACTGATTGAAGATATTGTCGCACCTCTAGCTAAAGATCTTCTGGTTATGTTACCCATCGCCTCATCATCCTCAAGTATAGTTCTTATGTTATCATCAGTAAAGTCTAAACCTTTTTTATTCAACTCCTCTCTTAAAAATTCTGTGAAAGATAATCCTGTTTCTAATGCACCGGTCATCCCAAATATTGCACCCGCACCCGCACCAACTGTACTAGTAATAGGTGCTAAGGCAAGACCTGCTGATCCTATGGCTGCTCCTGTTCCTGCTCCTGCTGCTCCGGCTGCTACTGACCCTGGATTTATCATAGCTCTTAAGGATGATAAAGCCACTTGAATTGCTGCTGTTGGATTTTTGTAAATTCCTTTTAAAAATCCTTTAATACCTTTACCTTCTGCCTCGTAGATTCTACTGAAATCTTGCATCTCCTCTGATGGAGAAAACGAATCCATGTTTTCTACTGCGTCTATATAATCTTGCAAGTTTTCTTCAGACACCTTAGATCCTGAAGCAAAAACTTTTAATGCATCATCTACTGTAGCACCTTGTCCAGCTCCTGTTTTCCAGGCTCTGTACATATCTCCAAAAAAATCTGTGACTTCGTTTTTACCAAAGGCTCTTTCTATTGCTGTGTCTTTTTCAGGTCCAGCTCCTACGTTAAGACGTTGGTTTCTTGATAAGGTATTTGGCTGAGAAATACCAATTTCCGATTTGGAATCCGTATTGATTTCCGTTTCTTCTTTTTTTTTTACACCCATTAATCCTGAAAAATCATCGAGTGTACCAGCGTATCCATTTTCTGTAAACAAAGTATATGAATCAGAAAGCGCATCAGGATTGTTTGTTATTAATTCAACAAACTTTTCAAAGCTACCATTGTATCCACCTTGAGAAAATAATTCGTAAGCGTCTCTTAAAGCTTGTTCGTTCATAATCTTTAATCATTATATTTTGTAGTGTCTACAACCACCGCCTCATCTTCTACCACCTCTTCATCTACTATTGTATCGGGCGTATCAACCACAACTTCTTCATCTACTATTGTATCGGGCGTATCAACCACAACTTCTTCTTCTATTGTTTCTTCTATACCAGGATTATAAAACTCATTGTTAACTATAAATTCAAATGATGAAGGGTCCACTTGAGTTCCTAATTTTTTTGCATTTCCTATAGCAAGCATTATTTCTTCTAAGTATTCTGAAGTTTTTTCATTAACAGGAACTCTAATAGGTTGTGTTGTCATCCCTGGTATTTTAATATCTACAGTTGGAAAAGAATTTACTGGTATAAATGATAATCCAGCTGCAATTGCTTCATTTATTTGTTCTGGAAACAATAAAAGAGCGGCTTTAGTAGCAGATGATATGAGTGGTGATGGAGATAATTTACCCGGAGTCGTTGCTATATCCCTAAATCTCTGGATTCCCTTTCCATCTTTGTCCATTGGTACTTTAAATTCTCCTGCATCCTCAAAAGTAATTTCTGCATTATCAATGTCTACAGTTTTTAAAACTTCATCTAAATTAGTAGCCACATCATTCTTACCCTTTTTAGTTTCAAAAGAATTTTCATCAATAGTTCTTATGTAATTAACAGCAGAAATAGGGTCGCCCCCATCTGCTGGGATTATTTGATTTACAGGTGAATTGATGTTTGTGGGAGTTAAACCGTTTTCAACTAATTGTTTCTGTTGAAGTAAAGCAAAATTTTGATCATACTCTTTTACTCCCTGATTAAAAGCTCTATCAACATTAGCTAATGTTCTTTTTTGGAAAGCACTTAATTCATCTTTTTGCTCTACAGGTATCTGACTAGTTATTTCAGCTTTTACTATTGCTTCTGCGGCATCTTGATCATAAAGATATTTGTTATTTTTCATGTCATAAAAAATATATTCTCCCTGATTTTCATTATATAATTTTTCATCACTGGTATATTTATATCCATTTTGATCTAATACACTCAGGGCATTTGCTTCGCTAGTAACCAAGCTTTTTGCCAAAGTATCAATAGTTCCTGTTGCTGTTGATGAATCTATTTCAGCGCCTTGAATTGTAGTAATTATTTTTCCGTCTTTTGTGTATTGTTTTATACCTCTATTTGCTAATCTTTTTTGTATATCTCCTCTATAATTAAATGCCAACTCTTTTTCTGTACTTAAATAACCAAGCTGAGTTACATCTATTACTTCGTCAGTAGGGTTTCCATCTTCATCCTTACGAACTAAAATTAATTCATCAGTTGCTGGATCAATAATAGCGGTTGTGTTTTGAAAATCTAAAAATTCTTGAGCAATGGATAATTGATTTATCATTCTACCTGAAGCTTGATTATCAGGATCTTGTGATTGAACCAACTCCATGTTTTCCGCTAATTGTTTGTTAAATTTATCTGCATACAAAAAGAAATTTTCTGTACTACTTTTCATGTTAGCTCTACGTGTATAATATTCACGCTCGGAAATCTCTCCTCTTTTTAATTTATTTAAATTAGCTAAAGCAGCTTGAGAAGCTTGATCAGAATAACTACCTATTACAGTATTTAAATCTGAATTTGCTCCTTGTGGTCTATCTATTAACGATTTAGTTAGTTCGCTATACTGCTTTTGTATATCATCTCTTTTATCCTGTCGAACCTTTTCTTGTTCCTTAAGATTATCGCTAAAATTTTTTGAAACCTCTGACCAATTTATATTTAAAGGCTCTTTATCCCTTACGTATCCGTATGCCATAATTAACTATTTTCTGTATCAGTCTTATCCTTTGGCTTATTTTGATTGCCATATAGTGGAGTTAAAAACTCAAAGATGTCACTAGCTGCACTAGATATTCCTTGAACTCCTGCTAACGTAGAGGCTGATTGTGCAGCTCTTTGATCAGCTAACATTTGTTGATAACCTGTTGCTTTACCTAATTGTATATCTAATCTTCCTTGTTGTAATTTGGATAACTCCGAAGCTTGTTCTTTTTCTAATTGAAATTGTCTTTCTGCAAGACCAGCTCTTTGTTTAGCTAAAGCGTCTTGTTGTAAAGCGACAACTCTACCAACACCTGCGCTTGCTCCTCTAGCTTCTCCTTCAGATACTGCCTGTATAGCTTGAGCTCCTGCCTGTGCAATTCCTTCTCTTTCTAAATCGTAAGCCTCCATAGGTATGCTTACTCCAGACATATATTGTTCCTCAAGTATTCTTCCAGCTTCTTCCATTGCTTTGTCAGCTTCTAATTGTGCGGCTACTTGATTGTCTCTTTGTTTTTTTGCGTCAACAAAACTCATTACACTACCTGCTAAGCCAACCACAGCGCCTACAGGCCCTGCAGCTGCTCCTATTGCGCCTAAAGCTTTACCTATTCCTGTTTGTCCATCTCCAGCTGAATCTTGTCCCATATTATATTTTTTTAATTAATTCTGTTGTTATACTTCCTTTTCTAAAACCTTTATTTATAAAAGTGTTTATTAAATTTTTGTTATCATTTGTAGCAAAAACATATTTTATTTTTATTTTTTCACTGGTTAAAATTAATGTGTCTAACAATAAACTTATAGCTTTACTTCTTTCTTCTTTATAATTTTTATCAGATATAATCCATTCAATCCAAGCTATATTTGCATTGCTAGTTAAATAAATAAATCCTGCACATACAGGCCTATCTTCTAACAATACCATCATTCCACCTTCTCCATTATCTGGTAAAAAATCTTTAGCTGGCGCTTGCCAACCCCAATCTTTCCACCACCCTACTAATACATCTTCATAATCAGATGGATTTAATTTCCTTATACTAAAGTCCATACTAGTGTAAAGATACTAATTTTTACGGATAGCTTTTCATTACTTCCGATTCAACAGCAAAGAGTTCAGTGGAATTAGTGCTTTCATTTATTAAAGTAAATATACAATAGTGACCAAGTAAACCATGTGATTCAGCGACTGAACTTTTAATGTATAGTATATAAGAATCTTGAATTGTTATTGGAACTGTTCCAGTCATACTTGTGTCAATTAAAATTTGATTAATTCCTGCTGGTATGTCTACATTTATATTTGTTATTTGTCCACCTAAACTAATTGTTGTATAGCTTGGTAAAGAAAAATATAAATAGTCACCTACACTTACAATGCTTCCAATTTCAACAACAGGGTTAGTAGAAAATTTTAAAGTAGTTGTGTTTCCGACAGTTGTAAAGCTTGTCGACTTTCCTATTCCATTAGCTGACCTCATTGCGTATTGCCCTGGAAGCGCTGGTACTTCTCCAGTTTGTCTTAGAAATGCAAAATAATCACCTTCTTTTTTAATAAACCAAGTGCTGTCAATAAACCCGTTTTGTTGTATATCAGTTTCTAAATTTGCTTGCCACGCTTGATCTGATTCTAAATTAATAGTTTTATATATTTTATTTTCAAGAGGATTCTCATTAAACACCGTTGTTATTTGAGAATTATATTGCTCACCATAAAAATTATTTCTACTTCCATTAGCATTGTGTTGGTATAAATTACCACCATTAAATGTATAAAAGTATTGATTCATACCAAGCATAAAATCTGGTATGTATGAATAAAACGATGGCCACCCTTTTGAAGTTTGACTATATGTTAAAGTATATTCCGTTTCTACCGGGGAAGGTATAGGAGGAACAACACTAGTTGGAGTTGGTGTTGTAGGAGTGGGGGTTGGAGTAGGTGTAGCTGTAGGCGTAGCTGTAGGTACTCCAGATGTAGGTGTAGGTGTAGGTGTAGCGGTTGGTGTTGGTGTAGGAGTGGTTGAAACACATGCAACATTTTGATTTTGAGCGCTTCCATTTTGTATTGTTGGAGTATTACCATTTTTTACACAAACATCTACATCTTGATCAGTGGATAAAGTACCGCTTTGTACTACATTATCACAATCTGTATAAAAATAATTACAAGTTGTAGCACCGCTTGGACACAATAAAGTCCATTCTGAACATCCTGTTGGAGTCGTAGGTGTTGGAGTGGGAGGGCCTGGCGTCGGTGTCGGACCTGGGCTACACACATCACCAGTCTCTATTGCTGTACCATTATTTATTTGTGGTGTTTCTGGAAATAAAACACAAACATCTACATCTTGGTCAGAGGCAAGTGTCCCTGTTTGAGTTACTGCATCACAGTCTATATATTGATAACTACACCCAGAACTTCCACTTGGGCATACCAAGGTCCATTCATAACACAGGACACTTATTGGAGTTGGGCTCGGTGTTGGAGTTGGTGTAGGTGTTAACGTAGGTGTTTTTGTTGGAGTAGGCGTCGGCAATCCAGGCGTCGGTGTAGGTGTCGGGCTAGGTGTCGGACTCGGAGTAGGCGTCGGTGTTCGTGTAGGTACTACAGGAATATCACCACAGTCTGAGGAACAAGGGTCAGGAGTATAAGATGCTGAACCAGATAAAGATGTTACAGTAACCGTGCCTGCTGTATCTACACAAGCCTCAATCATATTATCAGGCTGCATAGTGTAGTTGATTGTTTGTCCTCCACAACAATCAATTTCAAACGTACACTCATCTCCTATTGCTCCTATGGGACAAGATAATATATAAAGTTCACAAGCCATCCGCTAAATATTTTTACAAATTTACGAATTTAAATGCAATGTCTTTTATCTCGCTTTTTCAATTAAAAGAATTTAATATTTTTGATTTAGGTAGTTCCCAAATCCAATTCTTATTATCTTCTAACCCTCCACTCATTACTACATTATCACCTTTATTGAACCATCTTGTAATAAAAAACAGAGCATATCCTATTTTCGCTGGTATTAATGGTTTATAGCTTACATCTATTATGTTTAGTTCTTTATCTAATTTTACAGCATAATGATTGTATGTTCTATCATTATATATTTTTGTATGAACTAAATAGATATAACATTGTTGTTCTTCAAACCAAATTGGTTGCGTTGAACCACCTACTTTTACTTTCGCACTAAAATATAATTCATCTTCAGGAAATTTATTATTGAATTTATTTTCAACATCAATTATTTTTTCAAATTCAAAATTACCTTCATCTCTATACACAATAAAATTAGGAGATGTATTATATATAAAATGTAAAGCATCATTGTGAATAAAGAATAACCAATTTTTCTCCCACATTACTTCATCACCAACACCAAAACGCATTCTATTAGGTTCTTCTACATCTATATCTTTTATGAAACGATACTGTTTATCTAATAATCCTATTCTTGTATTCCAATTTTCATCAATATATGCTACTGAGTGATACATTTTCTTATTATAGATGAATGATCTATAGTCCTCGAATTTTGCTATTTGATTGTATGTAATTTCTTTTTCACTATAATCAATTAATTTTAAATTTTTATCAAATTTAAATTCATATAGTGTTCTACAATCACCTAATTTTTTCATAAATTCAGTTCTTGCTGTATCCCTATCTACACGTGATACACCTCTATAGCCATTTGATATTGATATTAGAGATAAATTATGTGAACAATATTCAGTTTCAATAATTTGTAAATCATTTTGTTTACTTGTCCTCCAAGTTCCTTCAAACATGTGCGTGATGTATATATCTTCATCCTTTATTTCAAATGGATTATTATATTTTTTAGCATTAGAATGAGATTGATTAGAGCCAAGGCGATTGATGGATAATAATTGTGATTTATTTTTATTTATATCGTTTTCAAAATTATGTTCTCTACCAAAATAATCTAAGATATGTTTTGTAAATCTACCTGGTCCTGTATTCTGTAATACACCATTTTTAGGATTTGCAATTATATCATTTATTAATTTTGATAATGCTGGATGTTTTGGTTTAGTTGCTATAAACCAATTACACACACTAACGTAGTTATTGTTTATTTTATCTACTATATCATCAAATATTTCTAATGATGTATTTGCTTCTAAACCAACAACTAAATCTTGATATTCAATAAAGTTGTCTAATGGTTGATTACAATAAACATCAGTGTCAGCATACACTCCTCCATTTTCATACAAATAACAATACCTAAAGAAATCACTTTTTTCACCTCGTTCAGTTAATTTTTTATAAGCATTATTATATATAGAATTAGCAAACCAATTATCAACTGCGTTTTGATTAAAATAAAGAAAATTATAATAGGGGTTTTTTTCTTTGAATGAATCAATCATATAATCATTAACATCTAAAATATCATAAGATGTATAAATTAAATTATGAGGTATTAAACGAAATATTTTATCTTCCTGAACATAGTCCCAAAACTTTTTATTACCAATTGATTCCATTTCTTGTAACTTGCCTGGATACTCTACGTGTAATATATCTTTACCTTCATGATTAACATATTTGGTTCTACCAAAATCATGTTTTAAAACATATAAATTACCTAATTGCCCTATTTCATAATCTGTTTCTTCACCTCTATTATATGCTTTGTTTACACATTTGCCTAATAGTGCTGGTCCTGTATAGTCTAAATAAAACATTTCTTGTTTGACTTTACAATGTTTTACAATTCTATCAATACAATCTTTCAATATAGGGTTTTGAGGTACAGTAGCTATAAAAGCATTGCCTAACCATTTATAAGCCATAGGATCATCCCGTGTTGCTATAAAATTATTATCACCTAATATCCAATTATTTAATGGGAGTTCACATATTGTGTCAGCATCTATATACACACCCCCTTCAATATACAATACGCAATATCTCCACAAGTCAGCTTTAAAAGCCCCTGGTATTAAAGTTAAGTATGCTTGTAATACATCTTTAGTAAAATGTTTATTTATAAATTCTACTCTATCGTTTTTATCAAAAAAATAATATTCCCAATCAGGGTTTTTTATTTTCCAACTTAAACAAGCTTTACTCATACCCTCAGGTAATTGAGTAGTTTCAAATGTTTGAAATATTTTTTTAGGTATTAACATTAAATAGAAAAGTCTAATCGTTCAGCCCATCCATTAGATGCTGAATGTGCCCAAACAATTATATTAACTGGTTTTTTAGTATTTGATTCTACGGGTATATTAAAATTATTTTTATTTTTAATTAAGTGATTTAGATTAGTTATATCTTTTCTATATAACTCTTTTTTCTTTTCATCTTCAAATATTATAGCACAAAATGTATAATCATTATATTGAAATTGATTTCCGTGTAAATTTAATATATGAGAGAATTTAGGATGATACAGTTCATCTTTTTTACCTAATATTGGTATTTCATTATTTAAACATGATTGTCTAATAGCTCTATCACTAAATCTAATTCCACTATATTCTTCGTAATCCTGTAAAGTTCTTTCTTTACCAAGACCATATACACCAAAATGTTTTTCATTACAAGGAGAACAAACCTCACCATCTACTCCTAATAGCTGTCTTACTCTGTTATGTGTGTGTGTATTTTTTTCTACCCATGTTGTGTCATCGTCCCAATGTTTTGTTCTACCTGTTCTTGTGTACTCGTGATAAGCAATTATTTCATTTGGATGAAATAAATCATAGCCATGAGTAAAAGACCTAACGGCAAGAGTTATTTCTTCACCGTGAAAATAAAAAGAAGGATCATGTTGAACCTCTTCTGCGTGTTTACCTAATGTAAAAGCAAAATGTGCTGAATAAAACCTTGCTGGTATAGGTTTGCTTGTGTCTTCAATTGTATAAGGTAGGAAAAAAACTACACCTTCAGGTGTAAATCTATCAAATTTCATTCCCCAAACTTCAGCGTTATCTTTAATGTTAAAATTATTTGGATCATATGCAGTGGCGTAAGTAGTAAGTAATGGTTTTTTATACCCTGATTCTTGCAAATCCTCATACATTGTAATCAACTTAACATCCCAATCTTTTACAAACCTATGGTGGCTATCAAGTTGTAATGTATATTTTTCATTATTGTATTCTTGCTGTATTAAATTACGTGCCCAACAAGCACCGTTTGTTTCAGTATAAGGTATGTCTAATATTTTTACCCTTTTATCTTTTTTATATTTACCTAAATCATCCCATTTATCTTCTTTTGAATGTTGCCAAGCAATACACACTTTTATATTATTAGAAAATTTTGCGTTGTCAAATAATGAATTTAATGTAGGTACTAATTCTGGGTCACGGTAAGCTGCTATTTGGATGAATATACTATTTTTCGACATTATTATATTAGATTAAATTTAATTAAAGTTATTAATTATAAAGCAATTAAAAAAATATTAAATATTGTAAAGGTTTTTTAGATTGGTAATTTTTTCTGACAACCATTCATATTTAAGCATGGCATAAGCTTCTTGATGCCACTTTATATTTGCTTGAGGTGTTAATATTTTTAAATTATTTATTTCTTTATACCCCTCTAATTTATTTGACACAAAAACATCTAAAAAATATCGGTTTGGTTTGACACCACACATAACAGTAAATTGATTTATTATATGACCTCCCCAGGAATGACCTCCATTTATATCTAATTTAAATCCTAACTCACAAACTAAATCTACAGATTCAGGAGTAATACTTATGTCTATCCAATGTTTATCATAATTTTCTATGTAACCATTATAGTGTTTAGACCAGCCCCCTAAAACAATTACATTGCCATTTAAATGTTTATTGACTTTATTTATAAAGTCTTTTGTTTTTACGGACATGATGGACAAGATGTTGGTCCTGCTGTTTTTACTCCATTGTAAAATTCATAATAAGTAGAACCAAATTGACTAACATAAATTGTTCCGCTCTCAAGCGTTGTGCAACCTAAACCAGTGTATAATCTTGTTGCTGTAGCTACAGTATTTGCATTAAAGTATTTAATACCGTTGTTGTCTGGTGGCACACAACAACCATAATAAAGGCCTGTGGAGTATCCAACTTCAATTGCGATACAAGTTGGAGGCACACGTGTAGGCGTCGGTGTTGGCGTCGGTGTAGGGCCTTCAGGAGTCGCAGTCGGCGTCGGCGTCGGCGTTGGTGTAGGCGTTGGCGTAGGTGTTGCAGTCGGCGTCGGTGTCGGTGTAGGCGTTTGGCCTTCAGGAGTCGGCGTTGGAGCAGGTCTCGAAGTTGGCGTAGGTGTCGGTGTAGTACATGAATTACAATCTGTATATTCCGCATTTGCAAGTGTACCTAAAGTTCCAGTAGGGTCAACAATTTCATAACAGTTTCCATCAGGCATTAATAATACAGTATAAGTTGGGAATGTATTTGCAAGTGCTCTACCCACAGTATAATTATTAAACCCACCATCACACCTTGTTATTGTATAGTTATCATAAGATACACCTGGTGTTGGTGTTGGTGTTGGTGCTCCCGGTGTTGGTGTAGGCGCTCCAGGTGTTGGTGTAGGTGCCGGTGTGGCTGTTGGTGTAGGTGTAACACATACCCCTACTAAAGTAACAGTTCCAATACCACTTGTTAATGTAGGCACCCCTAATGCACAAACCGATGCTGAATCTCCATCATCTACACTTTCTGTTTGTGATACACCGCTACAATCAGTATAACTAAAGTTTCCAACTGAACCTGGCCCTCCTTCTAAATCCCATTCATTACAACCGCTAGGCGTAGGCGTAGGCGTTGGAGGAGGAGTTGGTGTCGGTGTAGGATTAGTTGCTTTACAAGTATCACAATCTATGTAAGAATTAGTATAATCATTAGCGTTTACAGTTGTACTCGTTTCATCTATCTCGTAACATTTTCCATCAGCCATTAATACTATATCACCAGGAGCGTTTCCACTAGCGTCTGCTACTCTAACATTAATATAAGTCGCACTACCTTGTCCTGAACAAATTGTAACAGTGTAATAATTATATCCAAACGTAGGAGTCGGAGTTGGCGGCGGAGTCGGAGTTGGGCCAACCGGAGTAATTGTTGGAGTTGGAGTTATAGATGGATTACAACTTACTCCTGTGTTATTTGCACTACCACCACTTATTGTAGGTGTTGTTCCGCTTAATACACATACGTCAACATCAAAATCTCCTGGCAATACTCCTGTTTGTGTGTTTCCATTACAGTCAGTGTACGAGTAGTTACAACCACCGCTTCCACTTGGACAAGTTAATGTCCACTCAGTACAAGAAGGAGTCGCAGTTGGAACTGGAGTCGCAGTTGGAACTGGAGTCGCAGTTGGAACTGGAGTCTGAGTAGGTGTTGGTGTCGGTGTTGGAGTAGCAGATGCACATAAAGAACAATCTGTATAAGTTTCTACTATATCTACTGTACTAGTTGATCCTGTTGCAGTAGGACTTTCATAACAAACACCACTATGTTTTACAACAGGAGCAAATGTACCTCCTGAAGGCAATCTAAATATTTGAGTGCTTCCGCCTCCACACTGAGTGTATTCTCTATAATCATACACAATAGGTGTTGGACTAGGAGTTGGAGTCGGCGTTACCGTCGGCGTTGGCGTTACCGTTGGTGTAGGCGTTACCGTCGGCGTCGGTGTTATAGCTGGAGTTGGAGTTGGGGTAGGAGTTGGTGTACCAGTAGACCTATAATCCCATACTAAATATAAAATACTTCCGGTTGCTGGCATTGTGAAATCTGCCGAATAAATTGTTGGAGCTCCTACACTTGATATTGGTGTTGCGTCAATAGCTGAAGAAAGCAAACTTGTTATATCTGTTACATTATTTTGATAAAATGTGTTTGTTCTTAAATATTTTAATTTATCTACTGAAGGATTAAATACAAAATCATCAAAATTAATTTTGTTTGAATAAATACTTACTGTAGATCCGTCAGTTGGGAAAACCCCACTTCCTTGTGGTCCAGAAAATAACTGGTATTGTGAAATAGCAAACGATGATGAAGTACTACCAAACTCTACTAAATTAGATTCTATTGGGGAACTTGTAGTTCCATCAGTCCAACTAAATTCATTATGTATAAACTGTCCAGCTTCAAGTGGGTCAGTAACACAAATGTTATATATATTTAATGCATCTGATCTAGGACAGCTTACATTTATTTGTATAGTATCGTTTTGACTTGAATCAGAGCTAACCACTATTGTAACCTCTTGTACATTTGGAACATTTTTATTAAATGTAAAACTACCTGAAGCTGTAACAGAACCTGATGTATATATTACACCTTTATAAATAGCTTTTATTGTATAACCAACTTGAGATTGAGACCCCTCTGTAATTAGTTGATTTCCAGACTCGTCAGTCATAAGAACACTTGTTTCACTTACAATATCTTGTTCTCCTTCTTGTGGAATTACATAACTAACAGTTACTAAACCT
>WLWH01000947.1_pt1 | contig 21534 bp, 31 predicted proteins | sample 6712741 | NCBI WGS metagenome assembly WLWH01 (sample SAMN12718694, study PRJNA515312) | sponge metagenome | isolation source: marine sponge | host: Mycale hentscheli | place: New Zealand: South Island, Marlborough, Capsize Point | collected 2003-05-01
CCTTTTGGAAAATAATATATTCTACCTTCATTACCTGGTTTTTTAGATAAGCTTTTAGCTCTGCTTTCAAACTTTTTCGTATTAAGAACTTCTTCTTCTGATAATACTTCATCAGCTACATTATATCCTTTTTTCATTAAATCACCGCTTGTTTTATATTTCCAAGTTAGTTGATTTTCACCTTCATATAATGAACCCACAACTTCATCATTTACTAATTTTTGTGCTTCTTTTTTTATTAGTGAGTTAATACTTGATGATCCTGTTTGTTCGGCTGCTAATAATCCTAAAGAATTTTCATATTGTTTTTGAAGTATCTTCATTTTATTTTCTTGTTCTATATCTAATAAACCACTACGCAATGCATTATCTATTTTTTGCATATTTAATTTAAGTTCTCTTTCTTTTGTTGCTTGATCTCCTGAAAAATCTTGTTTTAGTCCTAGGACTTTAGCTTCATTAGAAAAATCGTTTTCTTGTAAATCCATTAATCTATTTGTTTCTTTTTCAAATAGATCTGATTTAAATTTTCTTTCTGCTTCTGTTTCCATCATCTTATCTCTTTTTTCTATAGCACTTGCTGTTGCTCTAGTTCTAAGACCTCTTTGAAATTTATCTTCATCTGCTTTTGATTTAATTAAAGCTGCAGATGGTTCTTTTGCTGCTGCAATTAAATTAGCCATAGTTCCACCACCTCTATTTTCCATAGCTGCTGCTGGCCCATATGCTAATAAGAAACTTGTTAATGGATCAAAACCACCTCTAGGTCCAGCTGCTTCTGTTAAAGCTTGTAAGCTTTCGTCAGTTAAATCTTTTAAAGTTGGTATGGTTCTTCCTGTAAAAGGATCCGATCCATTGTCATATCCTTCTCTATCTACAATACCAGTCATAATGCCTTCTCCGACATTACCGCCTTTTCTAAACATTGGTCTTCTAAATATTCTACTCATAATTAAGCTGTTGTTGGTGGTTTAAATGCTCTATATAAACCTGCTAATGTAGCACCGGCACTTATACCTGTTTGAAGAGCACTAGGTGATGATGTTGGTTGTACTGTTTGAGCAGTTCCTCCAGGATATCCAGAAATTAGACCCATGATGCCTGAACCATATTGTTGAGCAGCTGTTAGAGGTTGATTCATTTGTGCTTGTAATAATTGTTGCTGAGCATCTAACTCTCTTTGTCTTTGCATTTGATTAATATCACCAAATGTTTGTAGGGCTCCTACATCTTGACCTAAGAAACCTTGTTGCGCTGAACCTAATCCTAGTTGACCTGAAGCAAGTTGTTGTTGTTGTGCAGCTATTGATTGTTGTTGACCAAAGGCTTGACCTGCTGCAGCTCTAGCTGATTGAAGACCTTGTTGTAATAAATTTGATTGTATCGCTGATCTATTTCTATCTGATTCAGAACCATAGATTGCTTTTTGAACACCTTCTCTACCACCACCAAACGCTCCTGCGGTGATTGCTGATGCAGCTAAACCGGGTACACCTCTTTGAGATTGAATATCAAATTCTTGTAAAGTTGCATCAATGACATCTTGTTGATACGGAGACATAAATGCTTTGTATGCATCCGGTCCTACAAATTGACCTGCTGCCGCTGCAGATTCTCCGGCTTGTGTTTGAAAACCTGATGCTGCATCTAAAAATTTTTGATAACCACCAATACCTGATTCTGCTAATTCTTGTGCTCTTTTTTGAAAAGGATCTTGACCTGCAATAAACTGGTCACCCATGACTTTTGATAAGTCAGCAGCTTTAAAAGCACCAATTCCTTTTTGTAATTGGTCTAAATAAAGTTTCGATTCTGCTTCTATAAACTCTGGTGGTTGATTTATTTGTGTTATTGTTTCACTAGACATTATACTCTACCACCTTTTTCTAATTTTTTCATCATATCGTACATACGTTGTGCACCTTTATTAACGTTTCCGTCACCCATTCCTCTTACAGCATCAGCTGTAAATACGAATTCATTGTTTGCTAACATCGCAGGGATGTCATCTGCCTTTTCTTTTACACCAACTGGAGGAATAAATCCACCTGTTTCTCTAAGGTCTAATTCTGTAACTCCTGCAGGGTTTTGATTTAATGGTAGATCCATGATTCCGGCTGCCTGTATAGCGTTCTGTTCTGGAGAACCTAAAGCATAACCTATTCTACCACCATTGGCCATCTGTCCTCTAGCCATATCTTGAGTATATTCAGCGACATTGTCCTCTACTAATTTAGATATTTCATTTTCAGGTACTCTTAAATTTCTTGCACCTTTTTCTAAATAACTTCTTAATGCATCTACATTTCTAGTTGCTGCAACTGCTTCATCATCACCTTCTTCTGCTTTAGCTAACATACCAGCTATTAAACTACTTCCACCAAATACTTTCGCTGTGTTTCCTAAAGTTGCTCCACCTTCTAAAAATTTACTAAATATACCTTTTTTACCCATGCCTTGATAACCTGCTGCAAGGGGATTAGTTGCTGCTCCAAATCCTACTTTAGAACCTAAACTTCCTATACCACTTTTTAACATATTACCAAAACTACCAAAACCTGCTTTTCCACCAAAAAGAGTAGGAGCAAAATAAGCTCCACCTGCTAATAAAGCAACTTTACCTAAATCAGATTTAGCAAATTTCTTAACTCCTTTAGCTAAACCTTTAACACCTTTTTTAACACTCTTAACAAGTTTACCTAAAAAATATCCTTGTCTTGGAACAGCTTGCATTATTCCACCGCTCTCTCTTAATTGTCTGGGTTGTAGTCCTCGTGATATCGCCATAATTTAAATATATTTATACTGTTTGGCAGGCGTAGAATCCTGTAAATATAATACTTTATTTGATTTTTTCGCTATCGTCAACAGGTTTTGCGTTTTCTAATAAATCAAAAAATCGACCACAGTATTGATGATCTCCAACATGAGTTATATTATCCATAGCATAGATATATACTTCTCCACCCATATCTGTCCATCTTTGACAAAAACCAAAGTCTTCACCAAAATATCTTTTAGTTTCTACATCATGTAATGTATCAAATAAGTTATAAAAGTTTTCTTTTTTAACCTCTTTACCGTTGATAACTGTTGGTTGATATATCTCTAATTCTGGATGATGTTTAATCATCTTTTCAATAACCTGTCTTTTAATTAACATACATCCCGTAGGAGCATGAGTTACTTTTATGACTCCATTTTCCATAGTCATTTCATTTGGATTATCCATTTTAATTGGAAATACATGACCTGCTTTTAGTACATCATCAGGTGTATTGACTAAATTAGTTTCTTTTATTTTTCTCCACATTTTATCTGTATCAAATGTTTTCATTGGATAAGGACAAGAGATAATATCTTTATCTGCACCTATCATTTTATATATAGTGTTAGAATTAAAATCTATATCTGAGTCTATAAATAATAAGTAGTCGTAATGATCTTTATGATTTAAAAATTCTGCTACACATAAATTTCTACCTTGTGTAACTAATGATGATTTAAGTAATGTAAAACTAACTAGTATACCTTGTTGCATACAGTCTAATTGAAACTTTAGAACAGCTTGAGTATAATGCATAGATACTTCACTATGACAAGGAGTACAAACCATTATCTTTGCTTTCGGTTTATCTAAAATATTACCTACATTAATAGTTTTAACATTTGAGTTTACCTGTTCTATTTTTTCAGTTTGATAAGTATCTTCATTAGCATTTGTTTTCTTTTTTTCAGAAAACCATATTGGTTCATTATTTTGCATTTAGTGCTCCTCTCAAAAATCTTGTCCATGCTTGTCCTTTTGCTCCCCAATCGTAAAATCTATTTACATAGTTTTGTTGCATCTTTAAATGATCCTGGATGCCTGAATCATGGAGTATATCTGCAGAAGCTTCTATAGCTGCCGCAAACTTTCTAGCTAAACTTTTATAGTCATTTGAGTAAGGTACATACATTGGAAACTCGGCCCCGGTTTCATATATAGCACCGAAGTTAGTTGTAATACAATATAGACCTGCTGACATAGATTCTAATAATGATATACAAGATGTCTCTTCCCAAATACTTGGGTATACAAACATTCTATAATCTTTTAAATTTTCTTTTATGTATTCATTTGGTTTGTAACCAATATAATTTACATTAGGTAATTGTCTTGCTTGTTCATATAAAGGCTCATATGATTTGTCATTAGCTTCAGCGAAATCTTTTCCATATACTTCACAAGAAGAATAAACATCTAAACTAATTAATGGATTCTTAACTAATTGCATAGCACCTAACAATACAGATAAACCTCTCCAAGGTGTACAATGATGTATTATTTTTATAGGATCACCTTTTTTATATTGAGTAGAAATAGGTTGTACTTCTTCAATACCATTTTTAATAACTACACATTTCTCTCTAGGTAGATCAAATCTTTTTGTAAATTGTTCAAAGTTCCAATTAGAATTAAAAACATACCAATCATATTTATTATGATTTGATTTATCTTTAAACCACGGATGTAAATTAGGTTGATCCCAAGAATTTTTTTGCCAAAGAATATTTAGCTTAGTTGGATGTAATGGTACTTTACCTGGAACTGATGTACAAATTTCTACTTGATTAAGTAAGCTTGTTTCAACATGCTTGTTTAAATATTCAAATTGTAACTCTGTCCCGCCTCTAGGGTTTTGGTTTGCCATTTTTTTGATTCATTACTTTCTGAAATACTTCAAGACCTTTGTTAGTAATTTGAACTGTAACATCTTGTACAATATCAGGTCCTTCTACTTTCTCTTTAGACACTTCTCCAGTTTTAGTATTTCTGTATGTTGTTGTAGTAACACAATCTATTTTTGGTATATCATGTGTATGTGAAACATCACCACCTTCATGAGAATGAGTAATGCCGTTATCGTGAGTGTGTTCTAGTTTATCTTTATCCATTTTCTTGTGATCTATCTATCAAAAGATAACTTATTTGTCCAGTGATCTGGTTTGCTGAACTTGCTTGTAATTTTAATATATCTCCACCTTCTAAGTTAATAACATTTTTAGCTAGATTATCAGTAGACTTATTCAATGTTGCATGTGCTATTTCAACATCAGACCCACCTGATTTTTTTAAATATAAATCTACATCAACATTACTGGCTGTTGCATGGCTTGCTTGTACCGCTCTAACAATTGCAATAGCAGATGTAGTGATAGTTAAAGCTGTTGTTAAATTAGCTGTTGTTAAATTAAATGTTGTACTTTTATAAAAATTAGCCACCTAAAAACCACTCCTTTTGATCTTCTTCATTTCTTATATCTTGTTGAAAAGAAAAGTTAAGTTGATTTTTTAAAGTGTCAAGAGCTTCTAAAATTTGTCTTTGATTAGATACATCATACTCTTGTTTTGGTTCTGGTATACTAACTACTACTTTTGCCATTATCTTCTTCCATCTGGTTGAGCATCGAGTCTTAAAGTTCCATATCGCCAAGTCTCACCTGTGCTATCATTTTCTATTTTTATAGATACCAATCTTCCTCTTGCTCTAGTGTCTATCTTATCAGTAGAACTTGTAATTGTAAATGGACCTAAAGGTGAGCTAGATGCAGTATTATTTGGATAGTCATTTAATAGTAATGTAATTTTTGAATTACCTGTAAGAACTTTAAAGTCAGGTATGAATCTTTTTACAGACATAAAAAACTCTCCATCTCCTCTATAGTCAACCGCACCTGTTGCTTGACCTTGTCTAGTTCTGACTTGTGTAATATCGAAATCTCCAGATTCAATAAATGCATTAATAGAAGTTGTACCTGAGCTATTGACTTGATCTGTTCCAACTTCATGAGCATAGTATGTAGTTGCTCCATATGTATTTGTAATACCTAAAATATCTGGAAACACAGGTAAAGATGTAGAGCTATATTCTGTTGCATAAGGTACATCAAAAACTCCAGTATCAACATAAGAAGTTCTAGCTAGTGATGAAGTTGTCCAAACATTTTCTCCGTAGTTATAGGTAACACATCTATCAATTTGTGTTGAGCCAGATTTTGGATAAAACCAATTTACTTCACCATAAAGAGTATTGTGTTCTGCATAAATTACTTCTGCTGCATCATAGTTTATCCCTAAATTATTTCCTTTTGATGTAAAAACAAAATCTTCAACTAAACATGGTAATGATTTAACCGTACCATCAAATACAAAAAAACCACCTTCTCCTGACATCCAAAATACTTTACCATCAGAATATGTTAATGCGTGTTGTGAAATTAATCCACAGTTAGAACCAATTTGTCTAATACTAAATGTAAAAGGTGGACCAACAAATTGAATTACATAAGCAGCGCTATCTGTTAAAACTAAAGTATAATCTTTACCAGATACTGCTCCAACTATTCTATTACCTTTATCTAATCTAAATGTACCTGCAGTGTTAACAGCAGTAGGTGCGTAGTCATTTAAATCTTCTTGATTAGAAAATCTTATAAACATTGGATCTTGAGTTAATGCATTACCAATTGTTGTTTCAGTTCCAAAATGAAATAAATGTCTATCTCTATCTGAGACTTGAGTTAATCTTGATGCTGTTGGATTAGCTGAGGTTGAAGCACCTGATGTACTTGTTGATGCTCTAATTGTTCTAGCATTTGCTGCGCCTGCATTCCAAGTAAATGTTTTACCATCTCTAATTGTTGCAACAAGAACTTGGCCATAGTTATCAAGACTCCAGTTTCCTGGATCCAGAGTCACAGAACTTGTATCTCTTTCTGTCCCCCAAGTAGAAGTATTCCATGTAGAAGTACTCCAACCATAACCTATGGTTTGAAAAATAGGACCAACTTTAACATACGGATTAACTGTTGCAGCTCCTACTGCAGTCATACCAGATCCTCCTTCGTTTCTCACTGCTTGAACTGTAAACTTATCTGCAGTTGCAACTGTTAAAATTTCATAAGCTACTTCCAATTCTGCTGCTGTATAATCTGAGTCACCTGTAACTGTTACTCCGGACAATGTTATATATCTTCCAACCTCTAGTCCATGAGAACCTTTATTAATTTGTAAAACATTTGAACCACTAACGGTAGTTAATGTACATCCTGTTATAGCTGTATCTAATGGTGTAATATCAAAAAACTGTTCTCCGTAGTATAAAAATAAACCTTGTGAAGTTCCAATAGCTGCATATCTTTCACCATTTAAAGATGCCCAAGTATGTTGAGCACGTGCTACTCCCGGTAAAGTTTCACCTGCGATAGATAATTGATTCCAACCACCTATTTTTTCTGGTAGTCCATATCTAAATCTAACAAAATCACCGTCAACCCACTGAGATTCTCCTCCTGAATCTGTGACCATTTTGTTAAAACCAGGCTTGAAATTTAATTTTTGTAGCATATAGTGCTTTATATCTTATAAATATAGAAAATGAAAGCAAGATGATAACCATAATTAATGATTTTTTTAAAGAAGATAAACTTAAAGAAGTTGTAAACTATACAAAAAACAATATTTTTTTTACCCCAAAGTATTTTGAAGATACTGTAGAAAAATCAAAAGAAAATTTTTATGGACACAGATTTAACTTAAATAAAGATAAAAACCTTTTAGACACTTTTGTAAAACAAAGTGAAAAAAAATTTAATATTAAGATAAAAAAAGTGCATGAAGATTGTGGTATTGATTTAAGAAATTTAGATAGATTTTTTCCTCATACAGATAATTTTTACGGTATAAAATATAATATTTTAATTATGTTAGATGGTCCAATTGGTGTCACGACAGGAACTGTTTTTTATACGGATGATCAGTTAGATATCCATGTTGGTTTTAGACCTAATAGAGCAGTTTTATTTCCATCTAGCTACTACCATTGTGCACATAAAAGTGATATAGAGAATTTAAAAAGATACACAGCAACTATTTTTATAACCGAATACGAATTTTAAAATGAAAGATTATTTAGAAACAATTGTTAAATTAGATAATATAATTGATCCAATTTTTATAGATAGAATGATACCTCTAATAAATCATAGAGCAAAAAAAATTTTAGAGACCGGATGGGGTGTTAATAAAAATATAAGAAATGTAATTGGTCACCACTTGACTTTTCAAAATGCTACAGATGTTTTTTATTTTAATTATATAAAAAACGAAATAGAAAGACTATATACATTTTATAAAATTAAATTTCCTAAAATGGCAAGTCATATAATTAATCAAATAGATTTATTAAAATATGATGTTGGAGGAAATTATATAACTCACATTGATCACTCCACAACCACTGCTAGACATTTAAGTATTATAATGAATTTAAATGATGATTATGAAGGAGGAGATTTAGTTTTTACAGATCAAAAAAATAATGAAACTAAAAGATTAAAACTAGGTAAAGGATCTATTGTATTTTTTCCTAGTAACTTTATGTATCCACATGGTATTCAATCAATTAAAAAAGGAACAAGGTATAGTATAGTTGCATGGCTTCAATAGAAAATAAATTAATTAAAAACTTTTTTGATAAAAAAGAATTATATATTCTTCAGGAATATGCAGATCATAAATTAACTTTAAATAAAAATTACGTATTAGATTCACAATCATTTTCACCCGCATGGTATGAAGATTCTTTAATGAATACTTTTTTAAAAGTAAAATTAAAAAAAGTCGAAAAAGAATCAAATCTTAAATTATTTCACACATATAGTTATTGGAGATACTATGTATATGGTGCTACATTAGCTAAACATACAGATAGACCTTCTTGTGAAGTGTCTATTACCGCATGTATTAAAAAACTTGATAATTGGCCTATTATTGTTGAAGGTAAAAAATTTGAATTAAATGAAGGAGATGCTGTTTTGTATAATGGAGTTCTACAAAAACATTGGAGACCGGGTACATATAAAGGTGATGGTATGGCACAAGTTTTTTTTCATTATGTAAATCAAAAAGGCAATTTTTCTCACCATCGAGATGATAATCATCTTAAAACAACAGGGAAAAAAGAAGATTAATATGAATGAAAAAACAGTTAATATAACTAACTTTATAGGAGTGTATGACAATTATATTCCTGAACAAGAATGCAATAAAGCTATTCGACTTTATGAAGATCAAAATAAATTTAGTAATACAGTAAATAGAATTGGTTTTGAAAAAGCATCTATATTACAAAAACAAGATCAACAATTTTTTGCAGCATCTAATAATATGGATGTTTGGTGGGAAGAATTAAAACCTATGGTGGTAAATTTTGATTTAGCTTGGAATCATTATATTAAAAATACAGGAGCTGATGATGCATACGGAGTTCCATTTCATTTTACGAATATGAAAATACAAAAAACTTTACCTACAGAAGGCTATCATGTTTGGCATATAGAACATAATAAAGGTTTTGAAAACGAACCTAGAGCTTTCGTATTTTCTATTTATTTAAACGATGTTGAAGAAGGCGGTGAAACAGAATTTTTACATTTTTCAAAAAGGGTCAAACCTAAAACAGGTAGAATAGTTATTTGGCCTGCTGCTTTTCCTTATTTACATAGAGGTAATCCACCTCTTTCCGGTGAAAAATATATTTTAACTTCTTGGATGTTGTTAAGATAATTAAGTTTTTATAATATAAAGTATAGTTAAGTAAGGCTGTAAAACTGAAGTTGCATCTCCACTAAAATTAGCACTCATGTTATGAGAATGACCACTACCAGAACCTTGGTTTCCTGTAGGTCCATTTGCTCCTGGTTGATAGTATGGAGGTCCAAAGTTACCTGGTCCTTCACGATTTCCACTGTTAAAATGACTAACTCCGCTGTGACTATGTGAAGGAAGTTCCGCTGTTGTTAAACTATGGTTTGCTGTAGAACCAGAAATGTTTCCAGTAGCTGCTACAGTGTTTGCTCCACCAGTTGAAGCTAAACTTTTATTATTAGATTTACTTAAACAACATCTATCTTGTAAATCAGGCACATTAAAAGTAGATGAACCATCACCAGCGCCGTACGTTGTGCCTACAAGTGCAAATAATGCAGAATAAGTAGTTCTTGAAACAGCAGCACCATTACATTCTAAATAGCCTGTTGGCACTGAAGAATCTGACCAAGGTATAATAGTTGCTGTAGGAATACCTTCAATATCTGTAAGGTTTGCTCCATCAAAATCATATTTAGTTGCTTCGTAATTTGCCATAATTTTTCCTAAGTTTTAATAATATATATTACAGTTAAATATGGTTGTAAAACTGAAGTTGCATCTCCACTAAAATTTGCACTCATGTTATGAGAGTGTGAACCTCCTCCACCTGTACTACCTGTATTAGCTGGAGCATCTCCATGTCTATATCCCGGAGGTTGATAAGGACCAGGACCTGTCCAAGAAGCCTTACCTGGTTTTGGTGCCGGTGATACGTATCCAGTAGGGTGACTATGTGAAGAAAGTTGAGATGTAGACAATGTTGCATTAGCTGTAGAACCTGAAACATTTCCAGTTTTAGATACAGTGTTTGCACCTCCTGTTGAAGCTAAAGCTTTATTGTTAGATTTTCCAACTGGAACATTGTCAGATAAATTTGGTACATTAAAAGTAGAAGAACCATCTCCAGCGCCATAAGTTGTACCTACGATTGCAAACAGGGCCGAGTAGGTAGTTCTTGACACAGCTGCACCATCACATTCTAAAAACCCGGATGGTACTGAAGAAGAAGACCATGGCACAATAGTTGCAGTAGGAATACCTTCTATACCTGTAAGGTTTGCTGCGTCGAAATCATATTTTGTAGCTTCGTAATTTGACATAATTTTTCTAAGTTTTTATTACATATATAACAGTTAAATAAGGTTGCACAACTGAAGTTGCGTCACCGCTAAAATTTGCACTCATGTTATGAGAGTGTCCACTACCTGAACCTGTATTACCTGTGTTACCAGCAACAGCTCCATCACTACCTGGATTACCTGTCCAAGATTGGGCGTTATTATTTGAACCTCCAGGATGAGGGTGAGAAGCAATTTGAGGTGTTGATAAAGTTGCATTGGCTGTCGAACCTGCAATATTTCCTGTTGATGTAGCTGTCTCTGCACCACCTGTTGATGCTAAAGATTTGTTGTTAGATTTACTGACTGTTACTTTATCTTGAAGATCAGGTAGATTGAAAGTAGAAGAACCATCTCCAGCTCCATAAGTTGTGCTAATTACTGCAAATAAAGCTGCGTAAGTAGTTCTTGAAACTGCAGCACCATTACATTCTAAAAATCCTGTTGGTACAGATGCAGTAGACCATGGAATAATAGTTGCGGTAGGAATGCCTTCAATGCCTGTAAGACTTGCACCTGAATAATCATATCTAGTCGCTTCGTAATTTGCCATTTTTTTCTCCTACGAAGAATATGATGTAGGTCTTGCGCCTATTCTAGCAATTTTCTCCGATTCTGTTTCGTCTCTGTAAGTTTCTGATCCTTCTGGATCTTCAATTTGTAAAGTATCATTGTCCCAGTCTGATTGTAATTGAGCTAAATGAGCTGAGTCCCATCTATTACTAAATTGACTAATGTCTCCTAAGTTTGCATCTGTATAACTACAATGAGGAGTTTCATCTCTGTGTTCTACTTCGTCAGAAGTATTAGAAGTACTATATTGAACAGCCCAAATATTTGCAAATTTTGATTGATTCCAAAAAGAATCATCATCAATTTTGTATCCAACACCATCATCAGCACCTTCAGCATGATTTTTAATTACTGTTTTATCTTCAAATATTATTGTCCAAGTTCCTTTTGCTGCCATATTATTTCTCCGTGTAAGTCCATCCTGTTGTAGCGTCTCCAGAATATACTAATCCAAAAGCTGCACCTTGTGTATTAACAACAAGATCAGCCGCTGAGTTAGCTATATTAGAAGAGTTTCTACCAACAGTTAGTGCGTTAGTTTGAAAATCATAACCTTGATCTACGAAATTTACTTGATCACCTAAAGCTGGTGATGCTGGAAGTGTTACTGTAACTGCTCCACCATTTGTATTTACTAAAACTTGAGCACCTGCTTGAACTGTTTCAGCTGCAGAAATTGCTCTCCATTTTTTATGTTCACCTGCTTTTACAACATTAGTTCCATCAGAATACAAACTGTAAGTATGACCTTCACATAAAAGTACACCTGTTCCAGATGTAGTTTTAAAAGTTAAAGTGAACCCAGCGTGATTACATGCATCTTCAACAAGATAAGTTTTTTCTACTGAATCTGGAATAGTAACATTAACGTTAGCTTCTAAAGTTCCTGTTAATTTAATAACTTCATTTTTACCATTTGATAAAGCACCATTTGTAAAAGTTAATGCTCTAGATGCGTTAGTTACGTTAAATGCGTCATAACCACCAATTGCTTGTTCAAGAATTAGTAAGTTAGTATTTGTAATTTGTCCCCAAGTTCCTGAGTTTTCCCCAGTTGCTTGAACTGTTAATTTTAAACTAGCTGATGTTGAATTTGCCATAATTTAAATTCCTTATTTGCGTTACTTTACTAAAAAATTGAGTTTGTGTCAAACTCATTATGCAGCTACTTCTTGCCATCCTGGAGGATCTATAGGCGCTGTACCTGTGTTTACTTCGTTCCAGATTAAAGCACTACCAGAACCTTGTGCCATAGTCAAGGCATTTCCTGTAACTAAAACATCTACATGAATAATAGGTGTAACAGAAGCTACTCTAGCTAAACCAGGTAATCCTGTAACATCTACTTCTTGTGCTGGAACTGCTACAACACTTCCTAAACCTGCAGACATTGCTATACCAGTTACATCTTGTGGAACATCACCTTGCATTCCTAATTGACCAATAGCGCCAATCATAAAGTTACCAGTTACTCCAGCATCAGGAGCAGGATCAACAACACCTAATGTAGCTGCAGCGATATTTAAAGTGTTAAGAATTACACCACCGGTTCCTACTGTTGCGACTGTTCCAACATTTGCATTCATTGCAATACCAGTTGGTGTTGCAGTTGCATACTGACCTTCAACGCCCCATGCGTTTACATTCCATTGTTGTCTACTCCAACCTGTTTGATTGTACGCATCAATAGTTCCAAGACTCATTGATGCATGATTTGTTGTAAGCATTGCATCAGGACCAGCATCAGCATTTGCTAATGCACCTGACATTTCAATACCTGTAGGAAATACTTTTCCTTGAATGTCAATAAATAGACTTCCAAGTCCAGCAGTTAGTGTTTGATTATTATTTGTAGAGTTAGTTGCAGTGACATCAATTTGTATAGCTATAGTTCCTATACTAAAAGATGCAGCAATCCCTGTTGGAAGTGCAGTACCAAATTCACCCCAGGCATTAATGCCCCATTCAATACGTCCCCAACCTGTATTTATTTCACCCGCAACTTCAGTAGTCGTTCCAATAACACCAGATAGACTTACCCCAGTTAATGTAAATGTAGGATTAGCTGAATCGTTCCATTGGTTTTGACCCCAAAAGCCTGTACTCCAAGTTCCTGATGCCATAGGATTTTAACTCCTATGTACTAACCAGAGATTCTTAAAATCGCTGCTGTTGATGTAGCTGCTGGAAACTGAATTGTGAAAACACCTGCAGTCGCTGTTTTATCTGATCCAAAATCTAAAGCACATACAGCTGCATTAGTTGCAGTTGCAGAAGTGTTATAGATTAAAGCTCCTCTAGCAGTTAACGTTACACCAGTAAAAGATCTGTCTGCAAAGTCAACTCTTGCGACGCCAGCTGTTATAGAAGTTCCATTATTTACAAGTAACCCACCACCAGAAGTGTATTGACCTGTATTTGAAACTTCTCCTGTAGCTGTAAATGCAGTTGTTGCTGAGTTTAGAGTAGCTGAAGATAGATAAAGAGCAATCTTAAACTTGTCGTCACCAGTACCAAAATTATGCTCACCTTCCAATAATTCTTTTTTGAAAGAATTTGCAATTGCTTGTGTAATAGCCATAGTTTTTTCTCCTTATTATTATTTACCACCGACACGAGGAACACCACTTTGATATTCATCACGTCTTCGTCTTCCCATTTGTTCTATAGAGAAGCCTTCTAATACTTGTTTATACTTTCCTTCGTATAATTGCAAGAGATCATTTGGCCCCTTTAAAAATGAAAATGCTTCAACTAAGCATGCATATAATAAGCCATTGGGAAATTGTTGACTAATATATGTTTGTGTATTTGTACTAGATAAAGTCTCTGGTTTCAAGATATAATTTAACTGAATTGTGTAAGTAGCATTTGGAGTTGGGGACAGTACTATTGTATTATCGTCCCACCAGCTATAGTATTTTGGAACACCTTGAGCATTAGTAGGATTAAATTCAGACATAAAACTTGAGTCTCTCCATTGTAAAAATTCCCTATTATCAGCCGCACCTACACCATCAGAATCTACAATTTGAGCTGATCTAATTACTAAAGTATCTTCAGGTGTATCAATAAATCTTGTTCCTGCAATTACTTCAGCTGTTGAATATCTTTTATTTGCATCAACATCTACATCTCTCATTATTCTTAATTCTGAATCTCGAATAATATCATTTGTAATAGAGTCAGTTAAAACATTTGAACTAACTTCTGTATAATCTCTAATTTTTTGTACTAATTCAGCGTATGTCATTATGTGATATTAATCTGACCTCCCATTCCAGAATGATTTGTACAATAATAGTATAACGTACTAGGTGCACTTGCATCAACAGTTATTTGAGTGTAAGCACCTGTTGATCCAGGTGTACCAGATGTAGTAACACCTGTTGTATATTCTGTTCCACCAGAATGTGTTCCACCGCTTGTTGTTGAAAATCTTAATGGGTGAGTTCCATTTGAAGCATTTGATTGATCAAATCTATAAGTTGATCCTTTTGTTAAAGATAAAGTATCTTGTTGAACTCCATCTATATAATATTTATTTCCAGATCCAGGATTAGCAACTGTCACTGCATAAACTGTAGCTGAAGTAGTTGTAGTTGTAACACTGTTTAAAGATAAACTTGATGTTACAGGAGTAGGAGTAACTGAAACACTATCTACAACTCCAGTTATTTCTACAGTTCCTAAATTAATTAGTGCTTCTCTTTTTATATTAATCTCACTTCCATTTTCAGGAACCATACTATTAGGATTTGTACTAAAAGAAAAAGGAGCAGGTAAAGTTAAATTTACAGCTATTCCACCACCTCCACCAGAAGCAAGTGTAAATGTTTGTGGTCTTGCATTTCTTAAACCTTGTCCATCTGCAGTAGTTGGTTTTGGATCCAGTTGTGGATGTTTTGCTTCAAACTCTGATGTATGCACACGTGCACCATTCCATTCAATAACCATTTCTGTATATGGAAATGCTTGACCAGAACGATCAGATATAAATTGTGCGTATTTCCCTCTAGATAAATTAGACATTTGGATAATAAGTTTTTGGAGTTATAAAAGAACTTGAAGGTGAACCATCTTCTTCTAATGCTCTTTTTAATTCATCTTCATATAATAATTTCATTTGTTGTGTAAGTTCTGGTTTTACTTTTTGAGAAAGATAATAAGCTAAACCCGCACACATACATGGTACAAATCTGTAAGGTACATCAGCTTCATTAGTATAAGCTCCTGCATCTTGAATTCTTTTTACGTAATAATAATTAAGTTTGTTTCCGGCTTCAGAGGCACCTGGAGTTAAGTATAAAGTAATAGTTACTTTATCAATAAATCTTTGTACAAAATATTGTGTAGGAGTTCCTGTATTTGTTTTATTTGAAAGACCTTGATACGCAGATCTATTTATTTTTGTTAATGGAAAATCAGTTGAAGAAGAGTTTCTATAAACAGCTTCTAGTATATCATCAACACCATAAACTGCTGTTGCATCTGAAGTTCCGTCAGACGTTGATCTAAACATTGTATAAACGGATTGGCCATTAACTAATGTAATATCGTTATTTCCAACTTCCCAAAAATGCAAACCTCTGTTTGCCCATTCTTGAAACATTATATTTAAAGAACGTCTTGCAGATTTTATATCATTACCTGAATAATCAAAACGTCCTAATCTTTCATAGGCTTCGGTGATTATATCATCGATAGCAAAATTTTTTTCAAAGACTGTAGTTCCTGAAGTTGCCATTAAGCTCCTGTTATAGTTACTGTAATGCTTCCGCCTGCTCCTGCTAAATTATAAACAATACCATTTTCAAACTTGATACCTGAACCTGGAATATAAACTTCTAATCCTTCAGTGCCATATTTATAAGTAGCTACTGCTGTTCCTGGTGATGAAGCATCTGCTGAATCATAAAAAATAATTGTAGATGATGCTATACCTAATCCTTGAATAGAAGTAATTCTAGCTCTTCCTGCTCTTGCAAGAGTATCCGCTCCTACTGTTGTCATGTTTAATGTCTTCTGATCTGAATCCATTTTATCTCCTTACTTATCTATTAACACAGTTGATTTAGCACTAGTAATAGCACTACAAGTCATTCCAGATTTAAATAAAATTCCATCTTCAGGCATATTAAAAGTAAAAACATCTCCTGGAGGAACCTCTGCAGTGAATTGAGTTCCGCTGATATCTTGTAAAGTTATTGATCCTGTATCAGTAGTAGTTGTTGTGTTAGAAAGAATAATTCCTCTTAGTCTTGTTCTTCCACCAAACACTTGACCTGTTGCTGTTATCTGAATCGCTTTTACATCTGATCTCATATTTAATTCTCCTTAAAATTTATGTGGGCCCGAAGACCCACACAAATTAATTATTTATTACGTATCACTAAATGGTGTAACAATAGTTCCTGATCCTAGGATCAAAGTATTGTGTACCAAATACTGAGCAGATTCTAGTGCTGTAATTTGAATTACAGAACCAACAATCCCACCTGAAGTAGTACCATTCATAGAAAGCACATCATTTGATGCTGCTGGAAAGAAAGCTTTTTTAGCTCCATCGTCTACAGCGATCATAGCGGCACCTGTGAACTTATCAACACCATCTGTTTGAATTTGAACATCAGTTGCAAGTGTATCAATGTAAAAAGTGAAAGTTGCACCAATATTATTCAAGTTGTTGTAGTCAGTAGCACCTGCAGTAACACCATTAGCATTAGTATTGATACTTGGTAAAGTATAAATACCATCTGCGTCTTGTGATATTAAAAGTCTGCCTGCGTGATCGTTTACAGTTAAATTTAATCCTTGAGCACCTAAGCCTGTAGAATTAATATTAACTGACATTCCGGGTCCAAAACCTATAAAGCCATTTTTAGAAATGACCGGTCCTGAAAAGGTTGTATTAGCCATGATTGTTCTCCTAGTTAATTCCACATAGTCTCTAGGCCGTCGACTATACTGCGTCTATGTAGAAAATTAATATATGTATAGTGTATTTTTTATACACTACTTTTTAATAGAGTGCAAGAGAGCCTGTAGTGTGGAGTGGATTTTTTCCAACGATGTAGCTTTTTATTAAGTAGCTACTGAAACTGTAGGAGCGACTGCCTCAACTTTATTCTGCAGATGTGCTTGTTTAGCTTCTGCTTTTTTAATATGCTGAACGATCTTTTTTACTTCGTCGTCGATCCTCACCATATCAAGAGTATATCTACCCTCGTTAAGATGCTCTTGCTCCCATTTGAGATCCAGAGATTTTTTCTTGTTGTAAAGATCCTGGATGTGTGGTTGCATCGTCATATATAACTTCCTCATAAGTTATTCTATATTTGTCAGAGGCATATACCTTTTCTCCGACATATTCCCATTTTATAACATTTTCTCCTAGTTTGTCAACTATAGCCTGTTCAAGGGAAATAGGATCATCATTAGATGATACTTCAAATTTTGCGTAATGATCGTAAGCGAATATTGTAATTGTAAATTTTTTCATGGATTTGTTATCTTACTTTCTAAATGAGGCGGAACTATGTCCGCCTCAAATATTTTAATTAGTGATTAAACACCTTCAACACCGAAGATACCTCTGTAGTCAGAAACTCCAAAAGAGTATCTTTCTCTAGCTTTGTATCTTACGTTACCAGTATCAAAGTCACCTTCCATAGCCGTTTTAATCGGCGCTCTGTCAAAGTACTTCATACCATTTGGCACGTCAGTAATGATGTAAAACGCATCTGGGTCAGTTAAGAAATTGTTCACTCTGTAACCTTGAGGAACCATTCCCATTGACGCAATAGCGTTAATGTCATTATCTGCAGTTCCAGTTCTACCTTGAGACTTCATAAGTCTTTCAGCATTAAACTGGTTTTCACTAGGTACAATCATTTTAACACCTCTTGCAGCAATTTTCAGACCTCTTTCGTCTGTCATTGCAGCAATGTCGATTAAAGATTGCTCTAATGATGTTTCGTTTAAGTCAGCTTGTACTGCTAAAGTATTAGCAACAGTCCCTGCAATTGTAGGGTGAGCTGTGTTAAATAAACTAACACCGTCACCTGAATTGAAGTTATTGTTAGTTGGTAAACCTTGAATTAAAGGTACCACTGACTTAACTTGTTTAGTGTTCGCCATAGATCTAGCAAGTGCTTTTGTGTATCTACTAGCAAGTCTGTCATACAGGTTATCCTCGATCGCTTCTTCAGTGATCGCGAATGCAAGTGCAACAGTCTCGTGAGTGTATCTAGCAGTAAAAGTCTCTTGAGCATTGTCAAAAGATACGCCAGAACCCTCAGGTTTAACTGAAGCATTTGCGAAACCTGATAACATAACTTCTTCTTCAAACGCTCTGTCTGAAGATTCTGTTGTGTAGATTTCAGCATGCTGATTCTCATAACGTTTATATTCCAGGCCGAATAAAGCATTCAAACCTGGCTCTAGTTCTTTAACTAGTTGTCCTCGTGATATCGCCATAGTTATTCTCCTTTATTAGATACCTGCGGTTTGTTTCAAGAAGTGTTCGTTAATAATAACAATTAAGTTCGTATTAGCTGAACCTAATTCATTATTATCGATTTCTTTTGACGCACCGATTATTTTTAGTTGAGCAGCTCCCGCAGCCATTGTTCCAGAAATTTCTACACCTGAAACAAAGTTTGGAGAGGTACCGGCTGCATACACGATATCTGCACAATTACCAATATTGGTTTGCGCAGGTGTACCAGCACTTTGTATTTCAAACCTTTGATACGGATCATCAGATACAAAAGCAACAATATCTGTTGCAGTGTTGCCTGCATTTAAATGATTCGCATAAGTAGGTTTTTCAGTTGTTGCATCAGTAAAGAAAACACCAGTAAGTGATCCTAATAAAACATCAGTCGCAGCGGCCACAGTAATTGTACCTGTGTTTGCCATTTCAACGGGATCGTTGAAATAAATTGCGTCTGCAGATGCAGCGATGTTGTATTCAGATAAACCTTGGTTGTCTCTATTCTGACCAACTTTTCCACTCGGTCTTAGACCGAATGCGCTATCTTGATTAGCCATAGTTGTGTCCTCCTTATAGACATTTATTTAAGTTTATCCGGCGGTTAGGAATTGTTAAAAAATTAACTTTTCTTTGAGCCACCGAAGGTTACACGCGTTTGCCTATCAATATTGATCGGCATACTTGGGTGCTGTTCCTTCATAAGATCGTTATCTACTGCCTCAACGTTGTCTTGAGCTTGTTTTCTATAATACTCAGCACGTTGTTTTGCGATCTCTTCCGGTACCCTAGCCAGCACTAGGCCACCAACTCCGATCACTCCCTTATATTTGCCATCATCTACAATTGGAAAGTCTGAGTCTGGATATTCATCAGCTCTTACAAGCTCGTATCCTGATCTTATTCTTCCAGAAACATTTTTAGTGTCTTGGAATCCTAAAGATTCAACTCTTATCCATCTATGTAAAAATCCTGTTGGCGCAGGGGGTGCATCTAAACTTGATGGTGGAGTCCAAACTTTTTTATGAGCTGTTTTTTCTCTAGTTTGACTCGCACGCGAGGTTCTTTTATCGTTATTATTTTCCATATGCTTATACCTCCTTCGTGATATTTAATTGTTTCGCATACTCTTCTAGCGGCACACCTAATTTTTTAGCAATTGCTACCTGTGATGGTGTGAGCCTCACAGTTTTGCGACCAGATTTAGTACTTCTTTTTGCAGATGCAACTGTCTGTACCGGCTTAGCCGTTTCCGTAGGTTCTATTGTAGCGAATTTCTGTGGAAATTCAAGTCTTATTCTTCTGTCTATTTCAGAATAATACTCTTCACTACTTGGATCAAAACCTTCTTGTTCAGTTAATTTCTTATGAAGATCAAAAGCAGTATAAGTCATTGCTGAATCTTGACCAAACCATGAGTTTTTTTGGGCCCATGCTTCAGCTTTAGGATCAGGTGTACCAGTAGCTACTTCTTGTCTTTGTTGTAAATTAACTTGAGGTTGTTGAATTTGTGCTTCTTTTTTCTGAGCGTATAATTCTGATTCAGCTTTTGCTTCAACGAATCTAGCTTGTTTATATGCATATTCAGAAATTAAAGATTGAGCCTCTACTTCAGCATTAATATCTCCAGCTTCTCTTGCTGCAGCTAATTTTGCTTTTGCAGATTCTAAACCAGATTTAATACTATCTTCTGTAGTTTTTAATAAACTTGGTTCCATCTTAGAAAGTTTTTGCTCTGCTCTTTCTTTGTCTGTTATAACTGACTTAGCATAATTTAAAGCTTCATCTTTTTGACGTTCAGCTTCTCTCCATTTTTTAGTCAGTTTAGCTATTCTTTTTTGAACACTATCTGAATAATCTTGAAGTTCATCTTTTGATTCTTCTTTTGGTTCTTCAGAAACATTTTCTTCAGTTTTAGTTTCTACTTCAGAAGTTGTTTCTTCTTCAACAGCTCTTACTGTTGGTTCTTCTTTTACTTCAGGTTGTTCAATTTCAGCTGAATCTTTTTCTTCAGCTATATCGACGTCCATTGCTGGCCCTGATGTATCGATATCGACTTTGTTATTTTCTAAGTCTGGCATAGTTTCCTCCTAGTGTTACTATGATTAATATTGATGAAGTATATCTTCGGGTTTATCGATGGTTGCTAAAACTTCATCATCATTTAGCAATCTTACTTCCCCACCATCTATCTGTATTCTTGATCCAGCATATCTTGCAAAAATTACCCAGTCACCTTTTTTACACCAGGCTCCTTCAGGAAATTTTTCTTTGTCATAACAATGTGGTCCCATTGCTAAAACCAAACCACAAGTAGAACCTACTTGTTGTCTTTCTAAAGTATCTTGTCCTAAATATAATCCACCTTTAGTTTTTTCTGGCATTTTAAATGGTAGAACTAAAAGTCTCCATCCAGTAGGTGCAGGTAATTTACTTGATTCTTTTTTCTTTAGACGTTCATAACCGTCTACTTCTTTTTTATGATCTTCTTCGTACTTATCCAATAATGCAGATTTAACTTTTGGAGCTTCCGAAGTCGACGACGTTTTCTGGTCTTTCAGTATCATTTTTTTTCTCCTTCTTAGGGTTTAGCAGGGATGATATTTCCTGTGATATTCTTAAATAGGCATGTGCCTGTCCCATCATATACTTGT
>WLWH01000951.1_pt1 | contig 21390 bp, 5 predicted proteins | sample 6712741 | NCBI WGS metagenome assembly WLWH01 (sample SAMN12718694, study PRJNA515312) | sponge metagenome | isolation source: marine sponge | host: Mycale hentscheli | place: New Zealand: South Island, Marlborough, Capsize Point | collected 2003-05-01
GCAACAGCTTCTTGTGCAATTTCTTGCGCACCTTCTGTAAAGTTTGTAGAAAAATATCTAAGTGCTGCTCCTGCTGTTCCTTTAAATGTTCCGGAAACTCCTGCAGCTTGCATTCTTCTAAAAGTTGAACCTATTCCTTCCCCTATATCCTCAAAAACATCTTGAGCTAGCTTACCATCTACAAATGTTGGTTTTATTTTTCTAATTCTTTTACTTGCCAATGATAAATTGTCACTAAATATCTTAGCTAGGGATCTATTATATGCACCAAAAGCATTGCCCAAAACCAATTGATTTGAAAAATATATAATAGGGCCATTAGATAATGTATTGTAAAAAGATGCTCTACCCGCTTGTTCCTTTGCTTCTAGTATTTGTTTTTGTGTAAGCTCACCATCTCTTTCTTCAAGAATGTTAAGCCCACTAGCAAATACTTCATCGTAAACCATACCACCTTCCATCTTAGCTTCAGATAGAGCGTAGTTAAGACTTCTAAGGTCTCTATAAAAACCACCAAAAGGAGCCATCTTTGCAAGATTGGTAACATTCTGACCTGTGTTTTTAGCAGTGTTAAGTGTACGCATTGCTTGCGCAGTTTCAGGAGCTAAAACTTTTAAAAATAAATTGTCACCTGATTTAACACTTTGATAGAATGTTTTAGCATTTTCAACATTCTTCATTGTTTCTACAACATCAGCAGCAGCTCTTCCCGCTTTAGTTACATCTATAGCATTAGTTACACTATCAACTATTTTTTTACCCCCTTGTAATAGTCTAGCACCTTGTAATGGTGCAGTACCACCTAATGTTAAAGCGGTTAAACCCGTAAGGACCATTTCCTCTAAAGCAACAGAACCAATAATACCAAATGTGTATCCTGCTTGTAATAGTGTGTTATTAAAAAATCCTCCTAGACCACCTCTTGTTGAGTTACCTATCCTCATAGCTTCAGAAAACTCTCTGGCCGAGTCTAGGTCTTTACCAAACATATAGCTATCATCATCAAACAAATCCCCTATAGATCTATATGCTGACACAAATCCTGTTTGTGTGAGATTTGCAAACTGCCCACTCATACGTGCAGCATCATCCCACCAGCTTGAGTTATCATTATATAAAGATTCATTGTCAACATACGGATGAAACTTTAAATCATTATATAAAGGGTGATTGTAATATCTATCAAAATTTACATCTCTTGCATTACTTGTCATTGTTGGAGTAATAAAAGATGCAGGCTGTGTATTTTTTTTTGCATTGTTAAAAGCAATCATTTGACCTTCTGCTGAAGTTAAATCAGGTGGTGTAGATTCAGCATAAGGATTAAATGTACCTGTAGCTAATGTAGGAGCTGCTTGGTTCATATTACCAAACGCAGGTATTGCAAATGGGTTAACAACATTTGCAGTCTGACTTAAAACAGTTTGATACGTAAGAGTGTCTAATGTATTTTTAAGGTCTACACTTTCATCTTGTAATAAATTATCAATGTCTTGATACACAAAGTTATTAGATCCAGGAATCATATTATGTTATTTATTATTTTTTACTTTTGTAATTTTTTGTTTTCTCTTACCCAAATTCTTTGCAGTTTCATATAAAGTTTTTACTAACTCATTGTATTTATTGTTATACAACATAAAGTTATCTGCAGCATACGGACCATATGAAACTTTTTCATTTTGCACAAGATCTCCATTATCTTTTATATAATTTGGTACTACATCAATAAATATTTCACCACTTAAAGATTGTCTCGCAGTTATAGATCCCGCACTTATATCTGTAACAAAACCATAATCATTACCAGGTATAGTTATTTCATTAATAGGATTACCCTCGTTAATCTTTAACATTACAGGATTTAAAACTTGATAGTTTCTTAATGATGTTGGTGAAGTGTCCATTTTTTGATCAAATGTCATTTCATACTTTTGTTCTTCATCACCTTCTGTATTAAACTTTGTAATTATATACTGTGCTTTTATTTTACCATCTATATTTACTGCAGGTATATATGTCATTACTACATTTTTTTGATCTGCGGTTTCTGAAAATGCATTTAATACCTCTGGTGTCAAACCTTCTGCTTTAACACCATTAAGCGTCAATGAAACTAAATTAGTTTTAACGTTGTCTAATTGTCTCTTCATTCCTGCTATCATTTGTTTTGATATAGGATCTTTTTTATAAGATTTTTCACCTGTAATAGATGCTGAAGTAGTAGTAATTAAATTGTTACCTGGTGAATCACCGGTAAATGCAGAGTGTTGATAAAACTGTTGAAATAACACTGGCTTACCATCTTTATTTTTCTGATCATAACCAAGACCACCTGATAGAGTTTTATTAAGACCTTCTATATGTTTTTGGTATATAGCAGATGTATTATATGAAGGATCATTTACTTTAGTACCTATAGTTGTAAAAGACACACTATTTGAAGGCCTAAATCGCTCTGGATAAAAATACTCTTGACCAAATATATTTGTCTTAGTTAAACCTTTAGCATATTGCTGTGCAAACTTAAAATCATTTTCCCTATTAAGTCTTTCTATAAGAAACCTCATACTGTGTGGAGTGCCTGCAGCCTCAATATTTCCGTTTGCAATTTTTATATCTTCTTTGTTAATGTATTTATCTTGAAAGGATGAAGCACCTTTTTCTAAAAATTCATATTTTCCAGTTGCCATGATTTCTTTATGTAGAATTTTTCCTACGCCTTCATCTTTTGGTATAAATGAATCTGATGTATAATAAAATCCATTATCACCTTTTATTAATTTTGAACGTGAAGGCACTAAAACAAAGTCTCTTGTTGTAATATTATACCCGTCTTGCTCTTGACCATTAACTAATATACCTGTAACAGGTTCTCTTTTAATACTTTTAGTCGCTGATAATTTAAAAGCCTCGCCTTTTATTTCTCCATTTTTTATTTTTTCTAATATAATTTTATCATATTGCTCTTCTGTTAAAAATACAGGATTTCCATTTTCATCATCTACTATTGGTAATATACCCCCACCTTCTACTAATTTTTTATACTTATCATCTATAAGAGTTAGATTACTTAAGTTATCAAGATATGCTTTATTTCTATTATTTTCTACATTTTTTAATGTATTAAACTCATCTATAATAAGGTTATATTCTCCAACATTAAACTTACTAATTTCTTCTGAACCCCATAAATTCATAAATTTTTCTGGCTCATATTGTGACATTTTAATTAAAGCGTCACGTACAAAAGATACCTTTACATTACTACCGGCATTGTCATCTACCACTATTCCAAGATCAAATATTGTTTTTCTAGTTACAGAACCGTTTTCAGCTAAAGACTCTGCAATATAGTTTGCCATCTTTATAGAGTTATTATCATAAGCTTTTTTATTGACAACATTATTCATACTTACAATATTGTCCTCTGGTGTTTCTTTGTATTCTAATTCACCTTCTTCTTCATTAAGTTGAAATGAATAACTTAGGCTACGAGTTGGTGAGGCTGTTGCAGTTGCAGTTGTTTGTTTATTATTTTTAGAATTCTGAAGCAACCATTGATTTTGAAAAGTTCTTCTTTGTTTTTCTTCTTCATTAACAATGTATTTTGTTGACTTGTTAACGTTAGTAAAGTTACGCGCTGTACGTATAAAATCTTCACGCATATTAGCAGTCATCAAAAACTGTGATGCTTGATTACTTAGTGTAGAAACATCGCCAGTACGTTCATAATCAGCAAAAGAAGTTTGTATTCTTGCAAGTGTTTCTGAATCTCTTTCTTGTTTTTGACTGATTGCATCATACATGCGCATATCTGCAACCATAGCTAAATAGTCTTTTGACCCTGGTATAGGAGATTGTCCCGCATCTATTTGCTTTTGCCATTTATTTGCAGTTGTTTCAAGCATAGAAAGCTGAGTAGTTTGATCAGATATTTTTTCACTTAGGTTTATTGTAACGTTTTGAAGCTTTTCTAAACTCCATAGTTTGATACCCTCATCAATACTACCAACACGATTTTCAGATACAGCCTTCACTGCTGCATCCATATAGTCTACATATGTTTGCGCATAGTATCCATCAATTATTGCAGGATCTTGTGCTAAAGCTGAAGTCAAATCATTTAATGCAGTTTCTGTTATTTCATCTCCATTTTCATTAACAACACGAAAAAAGTTACCCTTTTGCGGAGAGTATTCTTTTGTAACGCTATATCCTTGATCTTTAAGATATTTCATACCCCTTTTATAAAGATTAGGATTTGCAACATACTTTGGATTTTGCATAGTTAATGCTTCATCTCTAGATGCATTTTTAAAACGCATAAGATCGTATTGCATTTTCTTTACACCAGTATCCCAGTAATTACTTTTTACATTTTCATCAGAAGCTGTTCTAAAAAATTCTGATTTTCTTTGTTCATTTTTTGCAGCATTTGTTACAACTAAATCTTTGACAATAATATCTTCTTGATAGAATGGTGCAAAAACCCCTTTGGCAGCATTAACATTTTCAGCTAATGATAAATCCATACCTGAAATTTTTTCAAGTTGTGGACCTAGTTTATTTACATATTGCTCACGAGCTTCTTGAGTGTCTTGTCTTGTCAAATCACCATATACAACTTTATTATACTGCTCATTAAGAGCTTTATAATTTGTATTGTATTTTGTTTCACGAGCTTCAAGTAAACTTGAAAGAAATTTATAATCTGGTGTAAACGGTTTAAACTCAGGAAAATACTGAGGTACACCTGGAACATATATAGCCATAATTTAAATTTTAAAATCCTATTTTTCCTCTATAGAAAGGTACAGCATATTTTTTAATTCTACCTCCTTTTCTTTCTTTAGGTAGTTGATTATTTTGTGTTTCTTGTAGCATTTGTAAATATTCAGCTAATTCTTGCTGACCTACTGTTTGGTTATTGCTAGATTTTTTAGATTTACCATATCCTAAAAATTCCATATAATCACTAGGTGTTAAATTTTGATTTGTAAGTTTATGGTAAAAATCATTTATTTCTGCAAACTTCATTTGTTTACTTTGCAAATCATCAGCAGTTTGTTTTTTGAATGCAGCAGGATTGGTAAATACAATTTCTCCAGATAACTCAGGTCTTATCTCAAAATGATCGAATGCTTTGTTAAGATTAGCAGTGTTAGCTCTATTAGTAAGCATATTACCATAAGCATCAGCATACTGCTCTCTATCAAAATTTAATTCGTTCATATAATTTTGCAAAGATACTTGTGTATCATCATATAGTTTTGTAACTCTTTTTCTTTCTTCAGCAGCTAAACCCATATTTACTTTAGCCTGCATCATTTCACCTCTATTAATTGTGTTTACATTTCTTTGGTTTACACCTGCTATTACTCTAGCTATTTCATCAGGTGTTTTAGAAGCTGACATTCTTGAACTTAATCCTTGAGCACCTGAAAATGCTCCTAATGCTTGCATACCTGTATTTGATAAAGCATTCAAAGCCGCTATTGCTTGCGTGGGTTCTTCAAGAACAACACCAAAATCTATTGGTGTCACTGCAGGTTGAAATGGTAAAAATAATTCGCGTTCTCTATCAGCTATAGCTTGTGCTTTTAAAACATCTTGTGGATAGAAACCAATAGGTGATCTTTTATATGCATCGAGAACTTGACCTGGCTCTATATTTAATGGAGGATCTTCTTCTTCTTCTTCTTCTTCTTCTTGAACTGATGGTCCTGGCCTATAATCATCTGGCCCAGGTATTTTAAACTCTGGTATAATACCCAAAGTTCTTATAGGTGGTATTTCATTAATTGGTAAAGAGGAAAAATCAAAAGGTATTTCTTCATCTTTACCAACTGTTTGAGCAGATTTTTTTACGCGTAAAAATGTATTTAAAAAGTTATTACCATATGCTCCATCAGCTTTAGATAGTCTTGTGCTTTTATATGTTTCTTTTTGTTCATTTGGCCCTTCTGCAATAATATCAAATCTAGGATTATCAGATGCTTCGTTAATATCACTAAGCGCATTTAAAAATATTTGATTACTACGTGTAGTATTTTCATCAATGTCATAACCTTTATAGGAAGGATTTTGTTGTGCTGTTTCATTAAAGATTTTTTGAGTGTATTGATTTTTATTCATACCAATAGACTGTGATTTATCTAAATTTTCATCAAACCTATCTGCACCTAAAATTTGTTTTAGACTATAGTTATTTTTTTGATAGTTTAATACATCTTTTATAAGTTGATTTTTAGGTTTTACATCTATACCTGCATCTTTAGCTCTTTTGGTATATTCTTTATATGTATCATCTAATATCTTAGCAAATTCAGAATCAGGGTTCATCATAAGATCTGCAAGCTGATCATATTCTGGTATATTAAGCTGATTATTATCATCTGTCGAAGATATACCTGACAATTGTTTTTCTAATTCTGGTAAATTTGTTTGTATAGCATTAACTACAACATTTTTAAATTGATCTACATTCATGTCTGCAATTTGCTGCTGACTTTTTACTTGATTAACAATGTTAGATATTTTTTGTAAATCTTGATTAGATAAGTCATTTATATTACCCGCAAGATCAGCATTAATACCTATTGCAGATAACCAATCATCTAATATAAGAGCATCATTGGAAACTCTATTTTCATTTTGCGGTGTAGTAGTTTTTAATTCTGCCTCTGGATCATTTAAAAATTCCTCAGCTTCTTTTTTTGTTGCTTTGTTAGATTTTAAAAATTGATTGTTGTCTTTATCATACTTGAAAAAAGATCCTGGTTTCCAGTTTTCATACTTAAAACCTTTTCTCCACAGATCAACTCTAGGTCCATGTGTAGCATTATAACTTACATCAGCTCCTCTAGTATTTTTATAGCTCCTATGTTTAGCTGCATCAAACTTATCTATAAAATCAGAATTAGACATTTTGCTTAAAACATCATCCTCAGCCATTTCCCATCTATCTTCTAATTTTGCTAAATCTAATTTACCATTAGTATATAGTTGTAATTTTTGCTGTGGTGACAAAAGGCCTGCAGCCTCCATCAATGCAGCTCTTGGATCTTCACTATTAATTTCAAAGTCTACCATCCTTTTTCTTAACTCCAAAGGATATTCACTATACTTATCATCAATTGTTTGAATCCAATCTTTTACTAGCTGTCTGTCTGTTTCTTCATCTCCTGTAAAATCAATTCCTGTTACACTCTTTTTAAATGCAACATCAAGAGGTAGTCCTGTTCCATCTTCTGCACCATGTAATAATTCATAGTCAATTACCTTATCTCTATAATCATCACCGATTTCTGCACCTGCTTGTGCTATAGGCATAGAGTATGTATCATATTCATCTTCTATCTCAAAGCCCATTTGTGCAAGTTGTTGATTATCCATTTCCGGAGGAGGAGGCATCATACCTTGCTGAGACATATCTTGTTGCATTTCAGGAGGCATTTCTTGCATTTGCTGCATTTGTTGCTCTTGCCCTGGCTCTTGTTGCATTTGCTGTTCGTCTACCTGCTGCATATATTGCTGTAATTCGGCTAACTGCATTTGCTGCTCATACGGTAATGACTCTATAAGCTTTTGTTGTGCCTTTTGCTCAGATATTTTTTCTACTTGTTGTGTAAATTCTAAAGGATCAATACCTTGCTTCACAAGAAATGGATAAGATGATACAGGGACACCATCTTCAAACTCTTTTTTAGCTTCTTGCATAAAAGCTAATTGAGAAAGTTTCATGCTATTTTTCTTTCTCATGAGATCAGCACTATTGATTTGAATTTGATCAGCATATGGATCTTTCATTTTACCATAGTACTCATTTAAACCAAACTTTTTTGACACTTTTGCTGGTGTCATTTTTTTCTTAGTTTCAATGCCTAATTCACCTATCTGGTCTTTATCCAATTTCATTTGATTAAAATCGGAATACACAAAAGATTGCGGTGGTAAATACATAGGTACACCACCACTAGAATGTCTAGGTCCTTTTATGTCATAAAGACCAAACATACCATCTCCATTTAAGTCAGTAAGTACTGTTTCACCTCCTTCTGCTTCAATGTTTGCTTCATCTCTAGGAACACTAGAAAGACTATATCTAACATCTATGTTATCATCACCATTTGCTTCGTTAGAAGAATTGGTTGTAGTCAGTCCATAACCTGACTGATCTCCCGTTGTCATACCACCAGATTGTTTTACTTCTACAACTTCACCGTTTCTAACCTCAAAACCATCTGGTAGATCATTAAAACTTATTTTCATATTTCTTTTACATTTGCGCCTTTAGCAATTAATTTAGATAGAACACTTGAGCTAACTTTAGCTACTTGCCCTCCTTTTTTCCTAAGCCTTTTTGACCTCATAAAAGGATTACTAGGTCCACCATATCTTTTTTGCTCTTGAAACATTGGTCCAGTATAACCTTCATATCTATCGCCTTGCATTGGTGAAGGTATACCAGACTTACCTTGTTTCATCATAATATTGTACATCATTGCATACTGTTCAGGTGAAAAAGGAGGAGTTTTTGGTCTAGGCACATCAAGTGCCTTTGGTGATATACTGTTTTGCGTATACATTGTAGGTAAAAAAGTTTGTTTAGGTTTAGATCTTGAAACAGATTCATCTACATAATCCATACCTTCTCTTTCTAATCTTAATCTATTAACATTAGCAGCATATCTTGCTATAGTTTGTCTTTGCTGTTGATTTAATGCTGTATCTTGCATAATAGCATCCATGTTAATAAATCCGCGATCATCTAAACCATAACCCTGAAAAACTTTACTTAAAGCAGCTTGGTTTTGTGGTGATAAACTATTAAAGTTAAAGTCTGGTGTTTCATTTAAACGATCGTTACCTTGATACATAGGTAATTTATTATCCATAAAAAAATCATACATAGGGTTTCCATATGCAGAATAATATGCATTTGGATCTAAAAATTCCCCGTTTCCCATTTGTGCATACCCTGTAGACCTTATATATCTAGGGTATTTTGAAGCTCTTTTATCAATCATTAGTTGTCCTGTGTTTTCGTCATATAACCCTCTGTCTTCTGGATCAACAACAGCAGAATATTGATCAGCTGTTCCTGAACGCAATCTATTTTTTGCAGCACGAGTTTTAGACTTGTCAAATAAATCATTTATTCCTGAAGCTACATCAACAATTCCTCCTGATATACCAGTGTATGTGTTCATAGCTTTATTTTTTAAATCATATAAATTTTCTTCTACTTCAAGAGAACCAATTCTCCCATCAAATTCTTCTTTAAAATCTTCAAATGGTTCTTCTTCTATTATATAATCCTCTTCCGTTTCACCAGCTGTTTGAGCACGTTTTAACGTGTTTTCTCCACCTAATTTTTTATAATATTTATCAAAATATTTTAAATAAGCTTTAAATTTAGGAGGATAATTTGAAATCTCTTTAGCTTTTAGTCTTATTGCTTCTTTTTTTGCTAACTCTTCTTCTTTAGGTTTAGGTTTTCCTGTTTTTTGATCTATATGTTTATTTCTAATTTTTCCTCTTTGATTATAGTAATATTCCCATGTGTTATATTTTGCAACAGCCGGAATCATATTTTCAAGAAGCAACCAATCTTTATTTCCATTTTGACCTTTACTTTTTGCAATTTTTATAGCATCACCAACAATTCCTTCTCCTCCATTGTAAGCAGCTATAACCATTTCCATATAGTTCTCATCAGTTGGTTTTAAGCCTAATTTTTTAGCTTTAGCTTTTAAAGTTTCTATACCATATAGAATATTAATTTTAGGATCATATTTATAATCATCATACTTATAAGTTTTTTTACCTTCTTTTTTTCTATCAGCATTTCTTTGCGACCATGTACCTCTAACTATTTGCATTAAACCTTTTGCAGCACCACTATCACCTTTTACATTACCTGCTGATTCTATAGCCATTATAGACATCAAAACAGGTAAAGGAACATCTGGATACTCTTCTTGTCTAATGTTTTCTAATAAATCTTTGAACTTTTCAGTAGCTTGAATTTTATTTTTTTTTGTTCTAAAACCTTGATTTTCAAAGTCATACTCTCTTTCTTCAGGTGGAACATTTATCTCTTTATCTTCAACTTCAGGTGCTTGTTCTGAGTCTACTACATTATCTTCAGCATTAAGTATACTTTTAAAAAAATCTTGCAATTTAAAATTTTCTTGATTCATATTAGAAGGTGGTGAATCCACATCAAACACAGCAGATTTTTCTGCATCTAAAATTTGATTTACATCTAAAGATGTTTGTGGCTCTTCTTCAGGTACAACCATTTCAGGTTTTTCTCGCATAGCTTCTGTAACTACATCCTCTCCTACATCATATATACCTTGCCCTACTCGTGTAATTGGATCTATGAACGTCCTTTTAAGAAGTTCTACAATCATTTCATTTGACATCCCTTTAGTTTCATCTACACCTTCTGCTTCTTCTTCAGTAAGATTTATTGTAGGTATATCATTAGTTTTATTTGGAAGGGACGTAGGTGTGTCAGAAATTAATGATCTGGGAATTTTGCGTACGTATTGATAAGTAACATCTTGATCCATAAATTTACCTTTTACATTCCAAAATGACTCTTCAGCATACTTACCGTCATCAGTAGATGTAATCCGTAATTCTTCAGCTCTTTCACCAATTCCTCCACCAGTTTGCATAGAGTTTTTTATAGCACCAAATATTTTTGACAAACCAAAACCTATTTTACCTAATGCATTTGGATATGTATTTATAGTGCTTGGTATGTAGTTTTGCTGATAGAAATTTAAAAAAGGATTTGTGTAATTAATAGGTTTATTGTTGAGCTTTTGTCTATTTATAATAGATTGCAACAATGCGCTATTTAATTTTTTTCTTGTATTATCAGTTGTACCCCAATTATCCATAACAGTAATACTACCATCTGCATTTTGTTGATGATATGAGCCATCTTTACTACCGCTAATAATTTTAGCCTCTCCTTCTTTTTGATATTTAGGTAGACCTTTTTGCGCTTTATATAAAGAATCTGCAGTTGGTGTTTCTGTTTGTTTTTCTTGTAGCAGCGCAACAATTTGATTTTGATTATACCCTAATTCTGATAGTGCTTGAAATATTTCTTGGTCTTGCACATCATTAAACTTTAATTCTGTAACAACATCTTCTATTGTATACCCATCTTCTTGCATGGCTACCTGTATAGATTGCGCAAGTGATTGTTGCTGTTGCGATTGCTTTTGAGCTTTTTGCTGCATTTGTTGTTGCTGCATTTGTTGCTTTTCTAATTGTGCTTGCGTTTGTTGTTTTTTAGACATTAAACCTTTTTTATTTACTTTTTTCATATCTTAATTTATATAGTTAATATACAAAATTTATTTGAATTTTGTAAATTACCCTAACTAGGTATAACATAAGTCATTATATAATTAGCAGGTGACATGCCTACTTGCTTAGATTCATTATAATATTTTGCATTCATTTTATCATAAATATTCTTTGCTTTTTTTGATTCATCTACACCGTTTATGTACTTTCTATAAGTCTTAAACATTTCTCCACCTCTTTGTTTTTCTGTATTAGCAGCAGCACCTGCTGCAAATAAACCTGGAATTAAAGCAGGAGCTATTCGTATAACTTTTTTAATCTTATCAAATGATGGTACTGATTCTTCCTCAAGTTTTCTATATGTGTCATAATCATACCGTCTTTGTCTATATCCTTCATATAGTTTAGGATTAGTTTGTCCTTTTGTTTTAAAATGTTTTTGTAAATCACCTTCTTTTAAATACCACTTATATAAATCATCATCTCCCTTTGCTTCTAAATCTTTTAATTTTTTTACAGCTTGTTTATCATTTAAGTTCAAGTTTATTTTGAATTCTTTTATTTTTTGTACTCTAGCTGCCATCAACTCTGAATGTAATTCAGCAAAAGAAGCATTCCATGTATCATCATTTAACTTCTTACTTTTTCTTGGTGTCACCATAGCTTCATTAATTAATTTTAATGTTTCTCCCTTTTTTTTATTTATATAATAAGCATATCTATCAGAATATGATACTAAATCATCTATCCACACACTATATTCTTGTAAATCATGTCCTGATTCATGTGCAGCAGTAGCCGCTACATCTTCTATAGGTCTATATTTTCTTTTTTGAGCATTGACTACAATCCCTTTTTTGTAATCTTTTGCAGGTTTACCTATTGCTGCTGCCCATGTTTTAGGGTTAAAAAAATTAAATTTAGCATTTGGTACTAAACTGTAAAGATTATTATCTAATGTGCTACCAAAAGTAACTGTAGCATCTCTATATCTAGTCCCTCGAGCATTTGTAGTCTTCGCTCTTGATTGTGTTCGAGGACTTAAAGACAGAAGCTCTGGATCATTACCTCTTTGTATTAATTTAGATCTTCTTATAGTATTGGGAATATTTGAACCACCTGGTATTGAGTTAGTAGATTCTTTTATTTTGGTGACTTTTTCTTTAAAGTCTGGATCTACTAACTTTTCTTGCTCTGCATATAAACCTTCTCTTTTTTTACTTAATTTTTTAAGTTCATTCTTATAAAGTTCATCTTTAACATCGCCATAGGCAGATTCAACAAGCATTCTACGAATATCTCTACCTTGTATATTTATTCTTTCTATTTCATCTGAAAGTTTATAGTAAGTATCTGGATCTGTTATTGCCCATGATGCTGTTAATCTAGCATTTTCATCTACAACTTCTTTTTGAGCTTTTTCTATTTTTGGATTTCTAACAATAACATCAGTTTCTGGAATAATACCTTGTTTTCTATAAGCTTCTACAATTTTTTCGTATTCCTTTACATTTCCAGAAACATTATAACCTGGATATTTATTTTCTATAAACTTTTGTACATCTTCTGTTTGATACATTATAGGAATACTACTTACAGATGATTCGTTTTGGATGCTTTTAGGAGCAACTATGTTGTCTGTTTGCGGTTTTACATTATCAGCTTTTGAAATAAAAGAACGCATATTATCTGCTTTGTTTGCACCCTTAAGTAATTTAGAACCCGAATTAACAAAAGGGACCACCTCGGCAATATCTAATATGCTACCAAATCTTTCTTCTTCTTGTGGTGTAGAAATATAATATGGTAAAGGGCTTTTTAAATAGTTAGCAAAAGATTGCCCAAATGTTTTTATGTCTTTTGTAAGTTCTTCGGGTCCTCTTTCATAGAGGTCTTGTGCTGCACCTATAGGTGATACATCTTTAAGAGTTCTAGCTGTATAGGCACTTCTATTACCTATAATTTTCATTATCTCTTTAAACTTATCAAAACCTTTAGCACTAAAGTCTACAGGTTTGTTTGCTTCTACAGAAACCTCTGGTAAATTAGACAAAGAATTATATATAGGTGTACCATCTTCATCAATAGTATCTAACAAAGCACCTTGCTTAAAACGCTTATATTGCTCAGGTGTAAATCTAACTGAACCTTTCTTTTGGTATTTAGGAAGACTTTTTATTCTATATTTTTTATTCAAATTCATATCCTAGCTCTTTTAGTTGTAACATAGTTTCATAATCTACCTCATCACCTATAGTATATGGTTCACCACCTTGTTGTTTTAATTTCTGATATCCTTTAAGCCAGTGTGGTTGATAATTAAATATATCTGCTTCAGATGATGGAAACTGTTTGAGATACTTTCCTGATTCATCTACTGGAAACATAGTAGACCCCTTACCATGTCTACCTAATGTAGATACTTTCATTGGACGGTCTGTTGATATAATATAAGGAGTATTACCTCTTTTTAATATATCATTATAATATGGCTTTAAATCATATGGACCTTCACCTTTTTTACCAAAAGAAGGGTATGCTGTAAATCCTCTCCTATCTAATTTTATACCTGGACCTTTTTTATAATCTTTAGGTTTTCCAGTTCTTATTAAATTTGATTTTAATGCATCTTCTACAGCGTCTTGTGCTACAATTCTGTTATATTCATGTAGTTTGTTAGAAAAAGGGTTGTAATTATAAGCATTTTTTAAAGGACCTTTAGTTAAAGCCTTACCTGCTTTTTTTGCACCTCTGCCTACAAGTCCAACACCAGGTGCTACCTCTACTAAATCCATAAGATCAGAATAGTTAGCTGTAGGCACAGGACTTAAAGTTACTACATCACGTAATGCCTTATTCATTTCGTCATAATAATAACTAGGATCTTTTGCTACTCTTTTTAGAGCAGGTGCCCCTGTGTAATCATATAATTCTTCTGATAAAGCTTTTCCTCCACTAACAATTGCATCTGTAACCCCCTCTCTTGTAATATCTTCTCCAGGTCCTTTATAATAAGGAGCTGTTACATTTACCGTTGGTAAAGTACCATAAAGTGTATTGTTTTCATCTAAAGTAAATTTATTAGGTATAGTTGTTTTATAATTATTTATATAAAAATTCTTTTCTTCTTCTGTTAGTTTATCCCATCCTTTTGTAGTGTACTTTTTTAATATTCTATCAAATTCATTAGTTCCACCACCTTCTTGTAAAAATTTATAATTCATTCCTACATTAAAACGTGGAGATTTTGTAATTGAATCATACTCAGCATCACCAGTAAAAGTAAGTTTTTCATTTGGGCTATACCTTAGATCAACTCTTGGAAAAAAGTTAGGATTGTTTTTTGTTGGTATATTGGTAGAAGCATTTATACCAAACTTTCTATTATTATATCCTAAAGAAGCCTGTAACTGAGGATCATCACTACGCATAAGGTTTTTCTGCACACCTAATTCTGTGTTAAAATCACCAACTCTATAACCTACATTAGCTGATCCTTTTAAATCTAAATTATATTTTTTTTGTGGATCGTATGGAGAATAACCAAATGTTGGTTTTATAGATGTCTTAAAAGATGTTGGTTTGTTTTTTATATTTGTGTCTATTCCAATATCACCAGTAACCGCTCTAAATTCTGGTTCATTTATAGGAAATGCTCTTGCAAAAGGGTTAATACTAAAATTACCTTTTCCTTCCTGCGCTACAGGTATTTCCATAACCTCATTACCAGGAAAAACATAATTGTATCCAGGGAACATCATTTGTTGATTACCCATGTTATCTATACCAAGCAAAGGACCTTTCTTTAAAGCACCTCCATCTTGTTCTGTCATGGTTATATTACCACTTGGTATAACTTTATAGGGATCATTATAACCTGGTGCATCCATTCTGTACCCTTCTCCTCCTTTTTGTTTTAAGTTTCTAATATGTTCTAATACTTCTTCATCTACAGAATCGTAATTAGGTTCGCCTTTAAATGCACTTTCAAAAGATTTCCTTGCTTTTTCTATGTACTCATCATATCTTTTATGTGCAATTTCTTTTACAATATCTTTATGTTTTGCCCAGTTAAAATTTGGAATATCTTCCATTGCTTCTTTGCGGAATTGTTCAAGAATTTTAAGTTGAAATTTTTCATCCCTAAGCCCTTGTGCAAATCTTGCTTGTTCTCCTATATTTTTTCTTCTATAATAATCTTCAAATTTATTTTTTGATTCTTGCAAAGCTTTATCACCAGTGCTTAAAAAATTTCCTTCTGTATTCCATGAATGACCTGTAGGATCTGCTACAAATTTACCAGTTTTTACATCTAATACAGCAGCTTCGTCAGGACCATAATCTTTAGTAAAAATTTCTAATTTTTTATCTTCTATTCTTTTTACATCTTCAATTGTTATATTAGGATCATAACCTTCTTCAATTAATAGCTGTCTTTTTCTTTCATATATTTTATTACTATCTGCATCTCTTTGTTTTTTTGTATATTTTGCCCCTAAGCGTTTTTGCTTATTTTCTTGTTGTAAAATTAAATTTTGAACCTTACTATCATCATTTAGTGCTTTTTTGTATTCCTCAAATTCATTGTATTTATTATCTATTGTTCTTTGGTTTAATTCATCAAATTTATTTGACATTGCATCTAAATTGTCATCAACACCAGCATCCCACATGTCTTTTAAATCTTTTTCAGTATCTCTTTTCATCTTTGCTAAATCATCTGCAGCTTTTGAAAAATCTTCTGGTTCTATATTGTCTAATTCTGTTATCTTTTTATATTTAGGTTTCTTAAACTTAAATCCTGGAATAAAAAATCCTGCCGCTAATGCTTTACCTGGATTTTCTTGAACCCAAGGATCTCCTGCTATTGATGTAACTACATCAGGCTGACCCTTACTTTCCCTTCCTATTACATCACTAGCAAGACTTGGCAATACATCCATAAATTCTGTATCCTTACCTTTTGCTTTATCTATCATAAAAGCAGCTAATGACTCTGGTGTTGATAGAAATTGAAGAATTTGATCTGCAACATACCCTGTGGATTCACCTATATTTTGCAGAACTTTCCTTCCTGTATTTATTGGATTTCCCCAAACTTCTGCTACAGGTAATGAATATGGTGTTGCTTCATATGTATTATTACCCATAGGAAAAACATTATTCTTTACATTAGCAGGCACTTTATTAGACCCATACTCTATTGCATCAAATATTGGTTTTTGCCAATCCCAATCATAATTTTCTTTAATATCTACTCCTTCTTGACCATAGTACATATCTTGACCATTACCTAAGTCATTTTTTGATAGTGTATTTTGTAGTTTTAAAATACTTTCATCACTAAATATATCTTTCAAATCTTGATATGATCCTGTGTTTTTAATTTTTTCCATATCGGTAGGTGTTAAATCTTTATTAAAAACATCTACACCTTCTTCTTTCAATGCTTCAAGATTTTCCAAAATTCTTGCTCTTACTTCTGTTGGCACTGTTAAATAATTTATTGTTCCTTCTCTAGGAGTTGAACCATACTTTGCCCAAGTACTTATATGACGATCTAATTCTATATCAGGTTTTATAAGACTTTTAATTAAGTCTAGATCACTTTGCGGTATTAACCTAGCATATTCTTTAGGGTTTACGTAATTACTTTTTATACGATCTAGGAATGAATCTACCTGTTTTGGTCTATCTACGCTATGAGTTATTTCATGTATATTAGTTGTACTCTTTGGATCTTTAGCTACATCCTCTTTAACATATATATCGCCTGTATCTCTATATGAGTAACCTTCTACAGTAGGTTTATCGTGATATGGTTTTAAAGGATCATTTGCTTTATATTTAACATCTTTTTGCAAAGATTTTAGGTTATTAATTCTAGCTTCTTTAATATGATCTTCATTATCCCCTAATGAATTTTCTAACATTCTTGCATATCTAGGGCTAGACATATACCTATTTGCAAAATTTACAGCACTATTAAAATTATTTTGAGCAAGATTTTTATCATCCTGTAATACTAATTTAGCATATTTACGCCAATCTCTCTTTCCACGCATAGACCCAGCAATTTTTCTAATTTCGCTTTCAGACATTCTAGGTTTCATTTTTCTTAACGGCATTATAAGTTTATCAGCATTTACATATGCTGTTGGTAAATATTGTGCTGCCGTATATAAAATATTATCTTCATCTAAATTATCTGCATAAGCACCAATTTTATTATCTTGTTCAAACTTTCTTACATCTTCTGGTTTTTCTACACCGTTTTGAGCTTTAGGAACATGGTATATATCCTGTAAAAATACACCTGTTACATATGCAAACTGTTCATTAGGTCCACCAGGTAAACCCCTTTTTTCTTTTCTATTGAATTTTTTATTTATCATCTGAACGATAGATTTAATTTTGTATTATTAAGTTTCAATAACATTTTTCTATTATTTGATACACGTCTTCTTAATATAAGCCTATTATAGTAATGTCTAAATTTTTTACGCTGCTCACTTGGTTTATTATAGTTCAAGTTGTTTGTATTCAAATCTTTAATATAACCATTTAACTGCGTTATAAATATATTTTGTTCAGCATTACTAAATTCTCCTCTGTCATTTGTAATATCCCAAAATTGATTAAACCTATACTTTTGTTCTTCTTTAGAGTAAAGAATTCTAATATCCTGCGGCCCTATTATTGGATAGTTTATAATACTAAAAGGATTTTCTTTAGGGTTAAGTTCTAACCTTAGTAATCCTGATACTTGTTCTGTGTTTGATATAATAGCCTCATCAAAGTTAAAGTCTAAATCATGCCATCTATCATCACCACATCCGTTTATTAAATCTCCTTTGTAAACATATGATTCTAGTTGATATTCAACGCTGCGTACAGTATTTACAGTTTGCCCTGAGCTTTCAATAAGCTCTACTTCCCAAGGATAGTCAATATCATAATAATTTGCATATAAATCACATCTGTAATTATGTCTCCATAATGATCCTCTTATAAAGCTTGGTGGTGTACTAAACTCTTCAAAATAATCACATATAACAGGATCCGGATTATAATAACCTGGTAAAATAATGTTGTACACATCATCACATACACCAGTTCTAGATGTAATAGCATTAAGTGGAGCCGTAGGACAGTCACATGTAACCTTTCTACATTTAGCTTTATACTCACCAAGTATTGTTGTCTCTATATATCTTGTAGGCCCGCAATCAAAAGTGGCGCATTTTTCAAGCTGTGTTATTTGTATATCGTTTGCATTACCTTGCACAACATTTACACCTCCTTTCAAACAATCAAATGTTATAATTTCTCCAACAGTATCTATAGTTATAGGACCAATTATATTACCAAAGCAAGATTCTGCAGATATAACTACACCTTGTGGTCCTACAGGTGGTGCACTTATTAATTCTAATCTATATCTATAACAAGCACAACACGCATATGTATCACAAGGTACAGTTGTTAACGCTCTGTAATAATTCTTAGCATCTAAATTAGGATCATTAAAAGTCAAAGTTTCATATCTTATACAGCCTAAATCATCTGGGAAATTACCTAAAGTATCTCTTAATACTTTAGTATTTACACCATTGCAAGTCAAAAATTCTAAATATATTATTGATATAGGTACGGAATTACCAGCTTTTATTACTGTAGAAAAACAATCACAATCATCATCGGGCACAGCATTACCAGGTATTATAGTAACATTCTCCTCTATATCTTGAGTAATGCAATCACCTGAATCTGCAGTATATTCAAAATTGTTTTGCGGATCGGGATATACTAAAGTAAAATCTGAATCTTCACATGCGCATGTATTACCTAATATAACAGCTTCTTTTTCTTCAAATGAAACTAAAGCTGGTGCAGACTCAGAAATAATCTTTTCACACTGCCCTGTTTGTTCATTAAAGACAAAATTAGGAGGGCAATATGGTACTTTATTAGGTATTGTTTTAGTAGTAAGAAAGTGATTTATGCTTGGTAAAGATAACTCTGGATGCCAATCATGAAAAGAAACCCAGCCTTTAATTTTAGGATCATATGATACTGTCCACGATACATCATCAAAGTATTGTTTATCTGTTAAAGAAACTTCAAATTTTACTTTTACATTTTCATAAATAAACTTACATGTAACATCATCAAATGTAATAAACTTTTTATAGTTATCTTTTACACTATAATCTTTCTTCATAAAATATACAACATCATTATTAACATCATATACTGATTGACAGCCTATTCCTACAACGGGGTTATCTGCAAGTTCTGTTTCTTCCAATCCTGGAAATTGTCTTATAAGAATTGATGGTAAGTATTTATTAAACCACCACTTCATACCAAGATCTGATATAGCTTGTATCTTTCCACTATAGTTAAATATTTTACCTTGAGCTTGTGAAATAAAATATACTCCAGAAGGTGTATTTATAACACTACGAGCACTTTCACATGAACCATACTCATTAGATAAATCTGAGTTTACTATATTTTTTGGATCTCTTGCAAATAACCCACCATCTCCTAATATAATTTTAGTACCTAAATCTGTTTGCAACTGATCAACTCCCAAAAATGCTTTTGGAGATCTGTATGGAAAAAACATTAGCGCACCTGTCTGATTAATTGGTTTTATAACACTAACCTTATCTTTAAAATCTTTGTAGTTGTTTGGCAAGAATACTCTCCAAAAATCTTTCTTAGCTTCTTCTTGTGCACGTAAAGAATAAATAAGTCTTTTTGGGTAAAAAGTAAAACACTTTTCTGCTATTTTAGGATCATAATCTCTAGTTTGAATTGTACCATAGTTGGTAAGATTTGTTATAAATCTACTTATACTTAAAGATACATCATAAAGGTAAAAATTATCCTTTTTAATAATTGATGCGTTAAATAAATCGTTTACATTGTTAAATGTATATATATCATAATGTCTTTTCTCTGGTACATCTTCCCAATCACGCTGTGCCATGTTAAGCTCTGACTCTACATAAAAATCTTGAATACCATTTACATGCGTATACATATACCCTATTGTAACACCATATAAAGATTGAAACGCAGTTAAAGGATTAAAATTTAAAAACGATGTATTCAAACTCTTAGGTACATCTAAACAATATAAATCTGAAGGTACTATTGTAGAGAAATCTGTGTTGTTACCACCATTTGGATTGTTGCCATCTAATATATATGTTGTTGATCCGCCGTTACCTTGTGTAATACTTTGCAGATCAAATATACCATCAAACAAATCTGATAATCTATATCTTTCTGAATTTATATGATATCTAGGATAAGGTATATTTGTATATTTTAAATAATCATAAACAAACTCATCTGGTTGTCCAAATAAAAAGTCTGTAAAAATTGGCATTATTGTTTTTTCTGTATATCTATTTATGTATGTATCACCAACAAATATTGGCTTTGTAGAATACAGAAAATCTTTTGGGTCATCCTGACTTATATATTCTATGCAGCCGCGCATTACAACTTGTTTAACACCTTCTAGCTGACCATATTGATTATCAAAATCAAACTTTAATGCGCCATATATAGAACATATAGGTTCTTCAAATGTATCATTTAAATCTGTAAATAGTTTTTTCAAAGGGTTTTGCAACCCAGAAAATAGTTGTGTAAACTTAGAACCTTGCTGACCTAATGTGTATCTTGACCTATCCTCTCTGATATTATTTATTAAATCATAAAATGGTTCTTGTATCTCATTATCAATTTGAATAGATACAGTATCCGGTCTAAAAAGGTTGTTAATTTTAAAGTCTCCCGCATCACCAAAATTTTGAAATGTACTGTCTGTATATGATGAATCTATTACTTTTGATCTAAATGTAGTAGACTGTTGAAATTTTTCATATTGGTCATATACTCCGTGAGAATTATGTTTTAATGTATAGTCTCTAGTAGACATAAGGTTGTAGAATATTTGTATAATTTCATCTCCTCCCTGCGCCATATACATTAACATGCCCGGTACGTCAAATGCAACCGTAATAA